>Ga0213496_10000031_pt1 | contig 16828 bp, 7 predicted proteins | sample Lodgepole_Yose_2_FD_150977 | JGI IMG/M metagenome (GOLD analysis project Ga0213496, IMG submission 150977) | Leaf-associated microbial communities from Pinus contorta in Yosemite National Park, California, United States - Lodgepole_Yose_2 | ecosystem: Host-associated > Plants > Phyllosphere >...
AATAAATTATGATAAAATTTTGCATTAACCATATCATTATTGTTGTAGCAATAATATTTATTAAAAATAATTACCAATTATGTTTTTTTTAATTTTAACTCTTATGTTATAAAAATGTTTATGATTTTTTAAATGCTCAAATTAACTTATTAATGTTTAAGTGGAAAATGGGAAGAAAAAAAACAAACTATGTTAAAAAAAAAATTAAAAATAGAAAATATATAAAATATGTAAAAAGAAAATCATAAAATAATATTTATATTTATATTGTGACTTTTAATTAAATTTGTACAGTCTAACAATTATATAAATATATAAATATATCTTAACCAAATACATTTTAAAAAGCAAGTAGAAAAATAAAATATCTTGAATTATAAGTAAAATTCAAAAATTATTTTTTTCCCCTTGGAAAAATCTGGGCAGATATACCCTAAAGTATTTTATAACATTTTAAAAAGTGTTTAGTAAATTTTATTTAAATGTTTATTAAAATAATTTACTAAAGTGTTATAATCCCTAAAATCTTAACTCTAAACTCTAAACCCTCAACTCTAAACCCTAAACCCTAGACTTAAAACGCTAAACACTAAACCCTAAAACACAAACCCTAAACCTTCAACATTTTATAGCATTTTAAAAATGGTTTTGTAACTTTTATTTAAGTTTTTATTAAAAGAATTTACTAAATTGTTATAAACCAAAAACCCTAAAAAATAAACCCTAAACCCTAAGCCCTATAGCCTAAACATTATGCCCTAATCATTTTATAACATTTTAAAAAGTGTTTTGTAACTTTTATTTGAGTGTTTATTAAAAGAATTTACTAAAGTGTTATAAACCTTAAACCCTAAACCCTAAATCACAAAACCCTAAACCCTAAACCCTAAGCATTTTATAAACCTTAAACACTCTACCCTAAACCCTAAATCCTAAACCCAAAACCCTAAATGCTACACCCTAAACCCCAAACCCTAAACCCTAAACCCTAAACCCTAAACCCTAAACCATAAATGCTAAGAATTTTATAAAATTTGAAAAAGTGTTTTGTAAATTTTATTTAACTGTTTACTAAAAGATTTTACGAAAGTGTTATAAACCCTAAATCCTAAACGCCAAACAATAAACCTCAAACCCTTAACACTAAACCATAAACACTAGGAATTTTATAAAATTTAAAAAATCAACTTTTAACTATTATTTAAGTGTTTATTAAAATCATTTTCTCAAGTGTTATAAACCCTAAACCCTAAACTCTAAAACCGAAACATGAAACCCTAAACCTTAAGCCTCAACCCTAAATCCTAAGAATTTTATAACATTTTAAAAATTGTTTTGTAACTTTTATTTAAGTGTTTATTAAAAGCATTTATTAAAGTGTTATAAACCCTAAAACCTAAACCCTAAACCCTAAACCTAAAACCAAAAATCAAAACAAAAAACCTTAAACTCGAAGCATTTTATAATAGTTTAGAAAGTGTTTTGGAAATTTTATTGAAGTCTTTATTAGAAGCATTTACTAAGGTCTTATAAACCCTAAACCCTCAATCCCAAAGGCCAAACCATAAACACTAAACCCTAAGCATTTATATCATTTTAAAAAGAATTTTCTAACTTTTATTTAAGCCTTGATTAAAACCATTTACTAATGTCTTATAAACCATACACCCTAAATATTAAACTACCCTAAACCCTAAACCCCAAACCCTAAATGTAAACCCTAAACCCTAATCATTTTATAACATTTTAAAAATCATTTTGTAGCTTTTATTATAGTGTCTATTAAAATAATTTACTAAAGCATTATAAACCCTAAACGCTAAACCATAAACTCTAAACCCCAAACCTGAAATCCTAAACCTTAAATCCTAAACTCTAAGCATTTTATAACAGTTTAAAAGTGTTTTGTCACTTTTATTTAAGTGTTTATTAAAATCATTTATTGAACCCTTATAAACTGTAAACATTAGACCGTAAACCCAAACCCTAAACCCTAAGCATTTTATAACATTTTAAAAAGAGATTTTTAACATTTATTTAAGTGTTTATTAAAAGAATTTACTAAATCCTTATGAACCCTAAATCCTAAAACATGAACCCTAAACCCCAAACCCCAAATCCCAAACCCTAAATACTAATCATTTTATAAAATTTTAAAAATCATTTTCTAACTTTCATTTAAGTTTTTATTAGAAGCATCTTCTAATGTGTTATAAACCCTAAACCCTAATCCCTAAGTATTTTATAACATTTTGAAAAGTGTTTTGTAACATTTATTTAACTTTCTATTAAAATAATTTACTAAATTGTTATAAACCCTAAAACCTTAAGCAGTGAATAGTAAACCCCAAATCCTAAACATATACCCTAAACCTTAATCATTTTATAAAATTTTAAAAATCATCTTGTACTTTTTATTTAAGTGTTTATTAAAATAATTTACTGAAGTGTTATAAAACCTAAACCCTATGTATTTTATAACATTTTAAAAAGCGTCCATTAGAGAAGTCCAACGACTGAGTCCATCCAGCGTGGGAAAGACAACACGTATACAAATTGAACAAAGCACACACATGGTTGTGCCCCTACAAACCTATTGGACATAAAACAATGGTCTTGCGAACAAGTTTCCATATTTCCTTCTGTAGTAGACCATGGAAAATTAAAGGTAGAAAACTTAGATGTTTGGTGTCCTTAGCACTTGTATCATAAACTACTCTTCTAGTAGAATATGGTCCACCTATCCCCTAAAGAATATAGTAAGAATAAGGTCCACCTTTCACCCAGAGAGTATAGCAAGAAATTCCCATTTATTTTTTCATTTCTTATGGTAAATAGTATCCTCTTTTACTACGTCTCTTCCTTGGTACCTAGATGGGCAGAGTTTTGACTATTGGACTTATGTTCCAGTTATGTTTGTGGGCCAAGTCAGGTGCACTCGAGGCTTGCCAATGGTGCGTTGGGATCAGTAAATAGATGTGCCTTCATGAATGGGTGGGATAATGATATTCGAATCGAAAGCCAATCTTAAAGTATACCTCCCTTGTCCTCCTTATTAAACGCTGCAATTATAAATTCTTTTATTTCTTTCTCTCGAATCACTATTCTATGTTCGAAGACAAAAGACAAATATGTGGCGTGCATGATCATGTCGTTTTAAGCTTGCTCAACACCTTACGAGCTTCGAATCCTTAGGCCAACAACGGATCCAACTACTAAAAGGTTGACGAAGCTATTGGAAAATGTTACAACAAAAGGTTATTCTGAGTGATACTTTGAGTTAATTTTTTTGCACCCCCATTAACTCTACATTAGCTTCTTGCTATCTGCAACTACTACCTACTATTATGTCCAAATAAACACAAGTCAAGTCACCGTGACAAAGTATTGTGAGTCCCGTTACTCTCTTGTCTCTACCTATCCTCACGCTAAAAATTTCAACAGAATTGTGCTACCTAGATGACTCAATCTAATTCCATGTATGATGATAATATGTAACTATTTTCATGTATGCATTGCATTTGCAAATTTAAAGGTAAAACAAAAATCATGATAATCTTATTAGAATGATTTTTCACAGTCTTAAAATGACAAACATATTAAATTGAAATTGATAATTTGAACATTCTTTCAAAAAATGGGCTTTAAAAACAGAAGAACATGGTAGACACCAAGCAGATTAGTGGTAAAGAACAACGTGATCTTTTGAATAGTTTCATGTATCATGAAAGAAATGATCAATGGTAAAGAAGAATGTGATCTTTTGAATAGTATGAATGATCATGAAAGAAATAATATAGAGGTGACTCAATAAGAAGTGATCCAGAAGAAATATGGAAGAATTAACCAATTTATTACTATATAAAAATATAAAATATAATTATATTATTATTATTATTAATTTAATAAAAAGATGGTATATAACGAAACATAATTGTATTACTATTATTAATTTATTACTATATATATATATATAATTTGAATTCATAAAAGCGAGATTACAAGTCCGAAAAACAAAACCGAGATTTGAAACGGGTCAGAAAACTGCCTACATTCTAAAGCAACCAAACAGCGCACATAAAACAGAGATATCAAAACCCTAGATATCCAAAGAATTTGGAGATGAGATGCAAAGAGTGCAATATGTGTAATAATGTGCAACTGAGGACATTGCTTAAAAGGTGCAAGTCGTCCTATTCCACCCATCTCCAATGTATTAATTAACGTATTCACAACTCGATATGGACTTCTTTGTTTAAATGTCAATGAACGGGCTCCTCCGAAAAAACAAACATATATATAACCATGAGCTTATAGTACACTATTTTATTAATATATTTGGATCCAGTGATGATGACAGATCCAGTGATCTCACAGGAATAAGCTTCCATTAAAAAATGGTCTGACGATGGAAACAATGTATGTCCAGCGACTCCTTCACAGCACTTTGCAGGAAATCCGACAACTGAAACTCTCGATGTTCTTCACAGCACTTTTCAGGAAACCCTACACCTGAACCCCTTGAAGAGCCGGCAAAAGTGCGTCAAATAATTGAGGATATTCAAGAAGTGAGTGCCGATAAAATCAGAGCTTTGAAGAACCCGAGACGTCTAGCAGGGGTCCGCGAGCTTTGTCTGTTCTTATCGGCGTTTTCCATTCAAAAGCCTCGATCAATTCTGAAATGGGTGCGGACCTTAAGGCAGTGGAAGAAGCAATGGGTGCAATTTCACTGTTCTTTGTTCACACGAGAGATTTTACAAGACCGTCTGTGCCGGCTGCCCTCGAATGGCTGTTGGCAAAGTATAGTCTAGAGACGCTGCACCTATTGTGGAAATAATGTCAAGCGACAGAAATGATGCCAGAGAAATTGGTAGCAAAGAAGGAATGATAGAGCGACTACTGAAGCAGTTCACTAAAATCTGTATCCTTTCCCTACTGTGCCCTACCGATACCGACTATATTTAGAAGCTAAGGGTTGACACATAAGGGTTTTCAGAGGATGTGGTTATCTTTGGCGATATAATTCGCTCGACTTACAATGGCCTTTATCTGCAACGCGAGATAATTCGCGTGAATTACCATGACTATTATGCTTAACGGTTATGATAAGTGAGTTATTCATAGCATACGCGAGTCACTTTAGCCCGGATATGCGATTTGCCTCTGGATGGGACGCCGTATACGCGAGTTCATTCCGTCTATTCGACGCTGAACTCCGGGCTATCTGAGCCGGTTATGCGAGGCATTTCTGGGTGAGCGAGTGAGAAATGCCGGATATGCGACTTATATCTGCCTGATATGCGAATTATCATGCCGGATACTCGAGTTATCGCCTGTACTTATAACGCGGATGATATGTCGAGTTTCCTCCGGAGATAAGCCGCGTTCCCCATATATAAGCGGCGTATTTACCTTAACTAACCGTCATTACCCAAAAATAACCAGCGTATCCGGCAAAGATTGGTCGGATGCCGAGAAATTTGGGCGCGTATTCCAGGAGATAGTTATCGCGTGAGCGTAAGATAAGATATTGACCGACAACTTTGGCATATCTGGCCGCGTATTGTGCGATTATCTTACTTATCAGTATCGCGTGGATAATGAATAACCCACCATGAATACCACGTTGAAAATGAATAAATAACCTATGAATACCGCGTTGATAATAAATGGGCACTTATCAATATTTCCACAACGAATATCCATCTGACCTAACACCACTATAGGTCCATACGGAAATTACCAAACCCGATAACATATGGATATTCTGAGCATAACCAAGCAGATAAATGGTAATTCGCATATGCATTATAGATAAAAAAAAAACAGGAGGATATTACCGAAAGACAGCGCGACGAAAAAATTAGCAGAAAACCGTAATTGTGAGATATTTGCGTGCTCTTCCGGCAACAAACGAAACAACTACAAATTACTCTAATAGAATTTGAGCGGTCAGGTCATTAAACCCAACAATTTTTGAAAATTTATCGACCCAAATTGGACAACTGCCACCTGTTTGAATGCCAATAACATCTCGCACTTGCTGCTCTCTGCGTCTGCCATGATTACCCCACCCCGTAATTAGAAAGCAATTTACAATTCTCTGAAATTTTCAACTGAACACACCGAGGTATAAAGTATATTTCCTAGCATAACAACAACAACAAAAGATCGCCAAATTTGTAAAGGCGCTGAAAGGCATACCACTGGTTGGTATATCTTGGCCCACCACTGGTTGGTATATCTTGGCCCCCATGAAGGCTGCCTGTTTGCTTCGTGTTCTTTTAATTATTTATAAACCTATTTTTATTTAATATGGTTGCATGAGTTATTTTATAACATGTAGTTGCATTCGTGGCCAAAACATTGAATCGACACAGAAAGCGATATATTCCATTTTTAATAGGAAGGAGGATTTTCACAATTTAGTAAGGAAAAAATGTTTTTAATAATGCATGGGAGTAGGTTTATCGATTGGTCACCTACTCTAATGGACGATATTTGACCTGATTGGTTTGTGTGATGGAAAGATCCAGTGACAATTCCTTATACAATTATTGACCTTATTAATTTACGTGATGGAAGGATCTAGTGACAAGTCGTCACAAATTAAAAATGTGTTTAATAATTCATGGGGAGTAGGTTTATTGATAGGTGTGGTATATAGTTCTCATCTTTTTGGATGAGTTACATATTCAATATCTATATATATATGATATCATTTTCATCTATTCAACATTTATAAAAAAATTTGTAGAAAACAAATTAAACAAAATGGTTTTAGGTTTTAGGCAACCACTATAATGAAATATAGATAATTCTATATGTTTTGCAAATAGAAGCTTGTCAAGGTTTTACTTTTTTTTTATTTAAATGTTACAACTTTGTATAAAATAATGTTATATAAGTATTATAATTATAGACATTCATGTCATGAAACCAAAATGTTATAAATTCAGTGGCTTGTGCAGAAGATTCGTTCAAAGCCAAAAGCTACTTTAAAAGGCTCTGCTCATGGGCATATTCAAAGCATATTGGTAGAGTTTCTATTATTGAAGGAAGGCATACAATAAATAATGTTAATACGGAATGAAAGACATTCAAGCCATGAAACCAAAACACAAAATTTAAATATGCATATGAAAATTTTCAAAGAATGTGTGTAACGTGAGTTTCGATCTTTTTAATTCCATAACAAGAAATCCATGTGAATAAAAAGATTCACAAAACTGGTGACAGTTGTAAACATTGGCCCATGAATGTTACAACTTGGAAAATAAAAAATATATATTTACACAATAATAAGACACATATATCGATATTTATATTTTATGAAATTTGGTAAACCTTATTTCCATTTTAAAACATTTTATGTTTTGCTAATCAAGATAACTCATATATCAGTACTCGTAGAAATAATAGCTTGCATAAATTAATGTTGAGCGTACTGCATCAACAAATATCTCAAGTCTTTCAATCCAGCATAAAAAATTTGAATTTCCAGAAGCGAAACATTTGTCAAAAGAAGGTTGAATGAGACCTTGAGAAAAAACAACTCACAAACCCGTTCAAAAAACTTAACAAAGCTATTCAATCTGTCGTGGTGAATATTTTTCAGCTTTGGAATAACAGAGTGCAAGACTTCATTCAGTAGGTCAGGCTGGGCAGTTTGAAAAATTAGGTATAATAAGATTTTTAATTCAACTATGAAAGTAGTTATGATAAGATTTTTAATCTAATGGTTGCAAATATTTCAATCGTCTAACATCAAATCAATTGGAGCATAAGAAGACAACTAAGACTCTAGGATATTTCTAGGTTTCTTGGTAGAGGGAACACCTTACTGCGCAATAATATAAATCACATAGTTTTAATAGACTTACCCGACTCGAAATAAAGGATTTTCTTAGGAATCCAATGGCCCAACATATAATATTTCCTCCAATAATATCCTCCCACACTTATTTTTTATTTTTATTTAAATTTTTTAAGTAACCTTGAGGAGTCTATTCTTAATCAGTGATCTTCGCCATACAATTCCTATATTATCTCTAATATGGATAGTGGTCCAATTTAGATCTTAAAACCCTTAAACTCAAGATAAAATAATCTAGCTTCTCCTAACATGTATTCGGTGACTATTTGAGACCATATAGATTTTGCATGCAAGAATTACTTATGTTTTTCAACATAGATATACATTTGTGTCAAATATATCTCCTCTTCTAAAGTCACCATATTGGAATGATGTCTTCACATTCCCCTATCCTATTTCTAACAATAATAAGAACTTGATAACTATTGAACTTGATAAATGTTATTTTTTAGCTAGTGAAAATATCACTCTAAGTGTGTTTTAACAACTTCAAAATATTCTTTCACAACCAACATTAACACCCTGTACTTTTGAAGGATGCTATTGAATTTATCTTTTCCTCGAACACCTAGTTGCATCAACCTAAGCAACCATCATCCAGCTATGCATCCACCTGTTCATCCATTAAGCAACCATGTACAAGGATGATATTGAATTTATCTTTTCCTTGAACACTTATATTTTCCTAGAACACAAAGTTTCATCTATGGGTTCATCCATTAAGAGACCATACTTTAATATTATTCTTTGTATAAAAATAAATCATCTCCTTATACATGCTCAATTTAGCAATCCTTGATTTTCATATTTTTTTTAAGCTATAGGATCATTTTTGCAAGTGAAAAAATGAAATATACACTTCAAATTCGATGAAATATAATTGCATATATCTATTGCCCTTTTTTTCCAAGTTCACTTTCTCAAAGGCTATGGTGGAATTTAAATTTCCTCTTCTAATTTTTTTTATACCTCCTCATTTGTACAATAATGAAACTTTGGTTTATTATATAATTCAAATTTTCTAATATTTGGTGGTTGCTAAACATCTAAAGAACTTAGCTTCTTCTCACTGTGTTCTAGAACTACGCATCTATGGGACAATAATTTAGTTTTCTTAAAACAATATTCTTATACTTAATATTCTCATTTACACAATCCAAAATCTTGTATGCTTTCACACCAACCAAATAATTAATGAAGATACATTTCACTAACTTGTTTATCTTGAGGCACATGAATATAAACCTTTCAACTAACATGGGAATATACTAATCACATGACTATAAACCTTTCAACTAAAATGTGAATATATGCTAAATCAATGACTTCCTTTTAATTAAAACAAGTACAAATTTATTTTAGTTAAGACCCTAATGGGGGTGTTTTCATAAAAAGTGAGTGTAAAAGCCTTATCAAGTAGGTAACATCCAATAGAAAGTGTTTTTAGCTAAATTTTGAACCTCCACATATAAGTCTTATTCATGAATTTCTTTTCATTAAAATAACGACTTTCTTTTAGTTAAGACCCTAATAGGGGTGTTTTCTTAAGAACCTAGTGTAAAAGCCTTATTCAAGTAGGTAACATACAATATAAATGGTTTTTACCTAACATTTCAACGTCTACATAAAGTTCCTATTCTTGTCTTCTCATTCTCGTATACTATTCCTAAATCAAAAGTTATTCCCACATATAATAATAACTTGATAGATGTTGAAATGTTATTCCCACATACAACAAGAAGAACTTGATAGATGTTATTTTTGTAGCACCGCAAATGTGTTTTTACAACTTGAGACTATTCTTTCACAACCAATATAACATTCAATATATTTTCCAAGTGAAATATGTTTTGAAAACTTCAAAATATTCTTTCACAACGAGTATCACCTTGTGCTTTTCAGAGACGCTATTGAATTTTATTTTTCCTTGAACACGAATTTTCATCCATGTGTTTATCTATTAAGCTACGATACAAATCATTCTTAGTAAAAAATGAATCCATCTCATTATACATGCCCAATTCTAGCACTCCTTGATTTTCATATTCTTTTATAGTTATAGGCTCATCCAATTTGCAAGTGAAAAAATTTGAAATTGGATAAAATATAATTGTATATTTCTAGTGGCATTTTTTTCCAAGTTCAGGTTCTCAAAGGCTAACATGGAGTTCCAAGTTATGAAAATTTGGTTCATTATCTCATTCAATTTTTCTAATATTTATTGGTTGTTAAACAACTAAATAGCTAGATTCTTCTCACCCTATTGTAGATATATGCAAGTATGGGAGCAGACTTTATTTTTCTTAAAACAACATTCTTATACTTAAATTTTTCATCTACATGATCCCAAATCTTGTATCCTTTTACACCAACCACATAATTGATGAAGATACATTTCACTACCTTCTTATCCAACTTCAAGAACTTATCCTTGGGAACATGATCATAAACCTTGCAATTAAAATGTAAATATGGTAAATGAAGGACTTTATTTTAATAAAAAGGATTCCTTTCTTTTAGCTAAGACCCTAATAGGGGTGTTCTCCTAAGGAGATAGTGTAAACAAGTTATTAAGTAGGTACCATACAATAGAAATGTATTGTACCTAAAAGTTCTACTCTAACTTGGATCCTCTAAGAATTCTATAAAACCTCCCCATTAAAGTCTTATTCATGTCTTCTCATTAGCCTATATTATTTCTAAATCAAAAGTTTTTCCTACATATAATATGAACTTCATAGATGTGATTTTAGTAGAAGGAGAGTGTGTTTTGAAAACTTCAAAAATATTATTTCACAACCAATATCACCTTGTATTGTTCAAAAATTCGAATTTATCTTTTCATAGAACACCCATTTGCATCCAAATAAAATGTGTTTTCACAACATCAAAATATTCTTTCACAACCAATATCACCTTGTACTTTTCAAAGATTATATGGAATTTGGATTTTCCTTAAACAACCATTTGAATCATGTTTTTATCCATTTAGAAACCATAAATTGATATCACTCCTAGTAAAAAATGAAACCATCTCCTTCTACATGCCCAACTCTAGTATGACTTGGTTTTCATACTCTTCTATAGTTATATGCTAATTTTTGCAATTGAAAAAAAAGAAATATACTATTGTAGTTGCATAAACTATAATTATATATGTCTAATGGATTTTTTATCCAAGCTCACCTTCACAGAGGCTAATTTGTAGTTCCAAGATCCTCTTCTAATTTTTTTATACCTCGTCATTAATACCATCATGAAACTTCCTTCTCGAAGGCTAAGATGGAGTTCCAAGTTCCTCTTCTAAATTTTTTTATACCTCCTTATTAATACCATCATGAAACTTTGGTTCATTATGTGGTTCAAATTTTCTAATCTTTAGTCGTTGTTAAATAACTAAAAACTAGCTTCTTCTCACCATGTTCTAGCTTTGCAGCTACGGGAGAAGACTTTAGATTTCTTAAAACAACATTATTATACTTAATGTTGTCACCTACATGACCCCAAGTATTTATGCTTTCACACCAATCACATAATTAATGAAGATACATTTCACTTCCTCATTATCTAACTTCAAAAAGTATCTTTGGCACATGATCATAAACCTTGTAACTAAAATTTGAATATGCTAAACCAATGGCTTTATTTTAATTAAAATGATGGCTTTCTTTTACCTAAGACCATGATAGAGGTGTTTTCCTGAAGATATAGTGTTAAAAACTTATTAATTAGGTAACATACAATCGAAATGGCTTATGTCTAAAATTTATACTCTAACTTGGATCCGCTAAGAATACTCTAAAACCTCCCCATAAAAGTCCTATTCATGTCTTCCAATTCACCTATTCTATTTCTAAATCAAAATTTATTCCTACATATAATAAGAAATTCATAGATGTTACTTTAGAAGTGGTCGAAAATATCTCATTGAACTCTGTTTTGGCAACTTCAAAATATTATCTCACAACAAATATCATCTTTGATTTTCAATTATGTTATTGAGTTTATATTTTCCTTGAACACCCATTTTCATACAACTAAAATTTGTTTTGACAACTTCAAAATATTCTTTCACAACCAATGTCACCTTGTACTTTTTAAATTTGTTATTGAACTTATAGTTTCTTTTATCTATTTCTTGAACACCCATGTGCATCGATGTGTTTATCCATTAAGAAAAACTACATTTATATCATTCTTTGTAAATGAAGTCATTTTCTTATACATTCCCAATTCTAGGACTCCTTGATTTCCATATTCTTTTATAGCTAGAGGCTCATTGTTGTAAGTAAAAAGATGAAATATACAATTGAAATTGGAAAAACTATAATTGTATATATCTAGTGGTCCATTTTTTCCAAGTTCAACATCTCAAAGGCTAAAGTTGAGTTCCAACTTCCTCTTCTAATTTTTTAATTCTTCCTCATTACTACCATCATAAAACTTTGGTTCATTATGTGGATCAAATTTTCTAATTTTTTGTGGTTTATAAACAACTAAACAACTAGCTTCTTCTCACCCTGTTCTAGATATTCTACTATGGGACAAGAAATTAGTTTTCTTAACACAAACTTTTTATTCTCAAATTTATCATCTACATGATCCCAAAGCTTGTATTCTTTCACCCTAACCAGATAATTAATGAAGATACATTTCACTACCATATTATCCAAGTTCAAAAAATTATCCTTAGGCACATGATCATAAACTTTTCCACTAAAATGTGAATATTCTAAATGGATGGCTTCCTTTTAATTGAAAACATGTCTTTATTTTACCTAAGACCCTAATATGGGTGTTTTCCTAAAGAGCTAGTGTAAAAATATTATTATGTAACATACAATAGAAATGAATTATATCTAAAATGTCTACTCTAACTTGGATCCTCTAAGAACAATCTAAAACCTCGCCATAAAATTGCTATTCATGTCCTCTTATTTGCCTATCCTATTTTTAAATCGAAAGTTTTTCCTACATATAATAAGGGAAATATCTAAAGTGTGTTTTGACAACTTCAAACTATTATTTCATAAATAATATCACCTTTTAGTTCTCAAAAATTCTATTGAATTTATATTTTCCTTGAACACCCATTTGCATCGAGGTTCTTATCCATTAAGAAACCACACATTGATATCATTCTTAGTAAATGAAGTCGTCATCTTATACATGCCAAATTCTAGCACTTGATTTTCATATTCTTTTATAATTATAGGCTCATTGTTGTAAGTAAAAAAATTAAATATACACTTGAAATTGGATAAAATATAATTGTATATATAATGGCTTATTTTTATCCAAGTTAACCTTGTGAGAGGCCAAGGTGGAGTTCCAAGTTCCTATTATAAATTTTTTTATACCTCCAGATTACTACCATAATGAAAATTTGGTTTAATATCTCGTTCAAAGTTTATAATGTTTGTTTGTTGCTAATCAGCTAAACAACTAGCTTCTTCTCACCCTATTCTAGTTATTCAACAATGAGACAACAATTTAGTTTTCTTAAAACAACATTCTTATACTTAACGTTATGATCTACATAATCCCAAATATTGTATGCTTTCAAAGAAACCACATAACTAATGAAAACACATTTCATTACCTTATTATCCAACTTAAAAAATTATCCTTAGGCACATGATCAGAAAAATCACAACCAAAATGTGAATATGCTAAATAGATGAAAATATTTTAATTAAAACAATGGATTTATTTTAGTTAAGACCCTAATAGGGGTGTTTTCCTAAAGAGTTAGTGTAAAACACTTATTGAGAAAGTAACATACAATAGAAATGGATTCTATCTACAATTTCTACCCTAATTTGGATCATCTAAGAATACTCTAAAACATCCCCATAAAATTCATATTCATGTCTTCTCAGTCCCCTATACTATTTTTGAGTCAAAATTTATTGCTACTTATAATAAGAACTCGATAAATCTTATCTTAGCAGTGAGGGAAAATATCTCACTGAAGTGTGTTTTGAAAACTTCAAAATATTATTTCACATCCAATATCATGTTGTAAGATTCAAATATTCTATTTAATTTATCTTTTCCTTGAACAACCATTTTCATCCAAATGAAATGTGTTTTGGCAACTTCAAAATATTATTTCACAACCAATATAACCTTGTACTTTCCAAATATGTTATTTGTAATGTGAGGAGGTAAATCCTCAAATGAATTTTGATTTTCCATTAAAGTTGATCATAGATATATACATGGAGGGAGAGACAGTTGGGCTTCATCGCCAAGCGTCTTTTCATATTACAATTCTCTTTATTTTATATTTACACTATTTTACATGGATTACCTAATCCCAAGGGATTATCATAGGTCTCAGTATTCCCCCCTTTAATCTCAAGGGATGTTGGTGAGTCCAAGCATCATTCTGATTCTTTCAAACTTTTATCTTCCAAGTGCTTATGGAAGATGTATGCAATCTGCCTATTTTTGGAACAATGACGTAGATGGACTGTCTTGGGCTCAACATGATGTCGAATCAGATAATATTTTGTATTGATATGCTTCGTTCTATCATGGAACTTTGGGTTCTTCACCATATTTATTGAAAATGTGTTGTCAATCATAAGAGGAGTTGAATTCACTTATTTCTCTTGGAATTTTCCCAGAATTTTTGTGAGCCACACAATTTCATTTCTCACTTCAACTGCTGCCACATATTTTGCATCAGTTGTGGAATCTACTAGAGCTGATTGTTTGCATGGCCTCTAGGACACAACACCTTATCCAAGACTCATAGCATAACTTGAAGAAGATACCCTACCTTCTTTATCTCCATTGAAGCTTTATTGAGATTATCCAATTAAGATGAAGTCACCCACTTATGTATACTTAAGTCCAAAGTCTTGAGTTCCCTTCAAGTAATTTAGAACTATTTTTTCATTAGACCAATGTCCCTCAAAAGGCTATTTCATAAATCTAGAGAAGGTTCCAACATCAAATGAAATGTCTGGTCTGTTAGTAGTCAAGTAGTAGAGACTTCCTACAAGCTCTCTATACTTTGTTGCATCCTCAAATTATTTTCCTTCAATGGATGTGAGCTTTAACTTATGTTCCATTAGAGTATTCAAAGGATTGCACTTTTCCATGCCAAACTTATTCAACAAATCTCCAATCTACTTCTTCTGAGATAGGAATACAAAATTCGAATGTTGAGTTACTTCAATACCAAGATAATAGTGAACATATCCCAAGTCATTCATTTCAAAACCTTTCCTCAATTCCTTGTTTATGGATGCAATGTGGCTCTCATTGTTCCTTGTCATCAAAATATCATTTACATTCACCACAATATATACAACTATTTTTCCAACTTTCTTGACAAACAAAGTTGCATCATCAGGATCATAATGTTTGAAGTTGAGTTTCATAAGATGCTTAGTTAAATTCTCACACCAGGTTTGTAGTGCTTGCTTTAGGCCATACAAGGATTTTAAAAGCTTCCATACTTTTTGTTCTTGACCCTTCACAACAAATCCTTCTAGATGGGACATAAAAACATTATATTTCATATCTCCATTCAAGAAACATTTTTTACATCCTATTGATGGACTTTCCAGTCATTTTGAGCTACCAATGCAAAGAGTGTCTAGATGGTATCTCATTTTATTGAGGGGAAAAATTATCCTCATAATCGACCCCTTCCTTCTGTGCAAGACCTTTTACCACAAGCCTAGATTTGTGCTTGTCAAGTGAGCCATCAACTTTATACTTGTTCTTGTTGACCCACTTGTAACATGTTGGTTTGGTTCCCAATGGAGGATCAACCACCTTCCAAGTTCCATTATTTATCAAGGTATCATACTCCTTTTGCATATCTTATTTCCATTCATCATGAGAATCGGCTTCTTTGAAGGAATTTTCTTCAAAATATGAAGACAAATTTAGTTCACAATCATAAGAAACATCCATATCAACAAGTGAATTAGATTCATATATATCGCCTCCATTTTGTCTGGTTGAACTTCTTGTTATAGTCTTTCAAACCTCATTTGGATGAACACTTTAAGGCGTCCTTGTCAGCCATTTTCGAGGAAATTTATGAGATGGTACAGACCAATCAATTGACGGAGTTAGGGATGAATCATTATTTAGTATGCCAACTCTTCCAATCACATCAATCAAAGCATCATATGGATCAGTGGTTGCAGCTTCGTGTGAGAGAAAAAGTACTTTAGAAGAAGATTCCACATATTGCTCTGGTATAGGAATGCCCCCTTTAATATGTGGAATCTCGTTATCAAATTATTGAAAATACTTTGCATGTCTGAATCTATCCAAGCGATCAAACCCTCGCTCAACAACATTTTCAACCTTGGAAGATTAAAGAAATATCACATATCTAGATACTAAAAACTTGTTAAAAACTTCATGATAGAGGCAGTATGCTTTGAAGGTATTTCAATAACCCAAAATGATACATGTATGACTCATTGCACCAAGTTTGTTTCTTTGTTACTTAGGTATTAAGGGATAACAATTGGAACCAAAGGCCCGAAGACCCTGAGATGCTTTACCGAAGGAATGTGGCCATACCACATTTCACAAGGAGTCTTGTTTATAATAGAGATGGACACTTATTATTTATATACACAACACATAGAATTGTGTCAGCCCAAAAAATTAGTTTAAAATTTTTGAAAAACATCATGGAACACACCATATTTAATATTGTCCTGTTCATTGTTTTAGATACTCCATTCTATTGTGGATTATAAGGAGCAATTGTTTGATGTTTTATCCCATGCTAGCAAAGATAGTTTTCAAATTTATTTGAAGTGTACTCGTTTCCATTATCAAATGAAACTTCCTAAGTATAGGTATGCTTGGATCACATTTTATCTTGACTGTAATTTTCTTTTATAATTGTTATTGTAGTAACAAGGGGTGAATCAAAAGTGAATTCGATGTTCAAAACTTGTTTTT
>Ga0213496_10000034_pt1 | contig 16168 bp, 7 predicted proteins | sample Lodgepole_Yose_2_FD_150977 | JGI IMG/M metagenome (GOLD analysis project Ga0213496, IMG submission 150977) | Leaf-associated microbial communities from Pinus contorta in Yosemite National Park, California, United States - Lodgepole_Yose_2 | ecosystem: Host-associated > Plants > Phyllosphere >...
TTGATGTTTGTAGCTCTCCCTCCCTGCTATCGGTCTTACTTGCCCACCTTATGGCTTGGTCATATCGAGCCTTAATCGAGTCCCCAAGTTTGGTCAACGGAAATGAATGAATGAGGTAATCCGTTTTCTTGATTTTCTTTGGAGCAGAAGTACGATTTTGACATTTTGATATGCATGTGGCCGATGAATTGAAAGTGGAGTTGCACAGGTGATTGTTTTCTTTTTCACCGCCTTTACGAAATCGGTGATCTTCTGTTGTTGTTGTTACGGTGTTCATTTGAAAAATTCAGAGAATTGTAAGTTGATTTCAGCTAATTACTGGGCGGTGCAGTCATGGTAGATACAGAGAGCAGCAGGTGCGAGACGTTATTGGCATTCAAACAGGGTGGCAGCGGTCTAATTTGAGTTGATACGCTTTCAAAACCTGCCCATATCTTGCCTGGTATGTGTATTCTTTGTAGTCGCACATGAGAAAGTGCCATTGACATGTATTTCAGACCATACATATTATATTTGAGTCTAGTGACCATGACTGCTGAGAGTAATTTGTATTTTCTTGTTTTTTTCCCGTTTGCTGCAGGAAGACCAGGCAAATTCTCACAATTACCGCTTTCTGCGAATCTTTTAGCCGCGCTGTGTTTGGGTAATAGGTGTTCGGGTAATAGTCAGTAACTGAATCCTCCTGTGTTTCCGTAATGCATATGAGAATAGAATTACCGTAGCCATTTTGTGCCGGGTTATGTTCGTTATCATAATATACCTATATTTTCGCTTATCACTGTTTCCTATAGGGTTTGTTAATAACTTCTCTTATGTCATATGGACGGGAAATATTCGTTATCAACGCGTATTCATAGGTGAGTTAGTCCGTATCAATGCGCTAGTGATACCTCGGTTATTCGCAGGATACGCTACCAGATATGCCAAATGCCTCCGCCGTTACGCAATTTTTGGCTAACGCGAACTATTTCCGGTAGGCTTCTCCTTGAATACGCGAGTTCATTTATCCCTATCCGAGCATTTTCCGCCAGATATGCTAGGTCTTTCTCTGCAATGCGGGTTAGTTATGGCCAATATGCGAATTATCTACTGAAAAGCGACTTATCGCCAATGGATACGCGAGTTATCATTGCCGTATACGCGCGTTATCTGCCGGAGATAACCGGAATGATACGTCGGAGATAACTGGAATGATAAGTCGCATTATCCGGCAGTAACCGGAATGATAAGTTCCATATCCGGCCTGTCGTGCATGCTCGCCCGGAAATACCTCACATAACCGGCCATGAGTAGCCCAAAATGAACTCGCGTAGACGGTGTCGTGTTATCACGCCGGAGATAACAGGAATGATAAGTCGCATTATCCTCGCAGTAACCGGAATGCTAACTCACATACCCGGCCTATCGTGCCGCCTCGCCCGGAAATACCTCACATAACCGGCCATGAGTAGCCCGAAATGAACTCGCGTAGACGGTGTCGGGAATGGTTTGCCCCATAGATATCTGTTACAGACATTCCACATACCTGGCAAAAGTGACTCGCGTACGCTATGAATAGCGCACGTATCATACGACGTTGCTGATAATGGCGAGCGAATTATCTCGCGTTGCAGAGAATGGCTGGCGATTGTAATTATCTCTTGTTTCAGACCATGGCCATGGTAATTCACATGAATTATCTCGCCGGACCCAACCCAACGAACTACCTGATCTGACGGACTATTATTATCCATTTGCCGCCTCTGATAAGAGCAAGATTGGTGTAAATGTAGCTCATATGCGCATGGTAGGGGCACGGGGTTCGATTCCCCGCATCTCCAAATTCTCTGGATATCTAGGGATTTGATATCTCTGTTTTATCTGCGTTGTTTGGTCACTTCATACAACTACTTTAGAATGTAGACGTAGGCAGTTTTGTAGCCGGTTGCAGTGAAATTCAAATCCTTTGCATGCTTGCAATTGTTCTGATTTGGATGGTGTGGAGCATACAATGGATTATGGTCTTGTAGAAGCTACACAGATTCCAGCATGGAATCTACTTTGTAAGGTCCAATACATTATGAATGCAGAAAAATAATATCTTAAGTGGATCCAAAATATCTAAGAATATAAATATCCAAAATTCAGGATTGTTTCCACCAAAGATTTTGGCATTGGCATTGGCATTGGAGTTGAATGGAAATAGTGCAACCAATTTATCGATTAATTTTTGTCAAGGCTATCCAAGAATATGATACAAGAATTGTGACTCGGAGCATCAAACATCAAACATCTGCAACAGTATCACTAGTCCAAGCAAATGTTAAGGATCTTCCAAAATCGCCAAACCTAATAAATTCTATTGAGTTATCGACTCTACATGGTAGTTTCCAAACATTTTCTGCTAATGCTCAAGAGGCAAGTAGCTGCCATGAAAAGAGCACCTCAAAGGATGTCATCTATAGAGTCAAAACTACCCAAGTTTCTAGCCTTGTCTACTTCACTGCAAACTCATAGTCAAGGAGATTACTCAACGAAAGAAATTCTTGCACATTATAACCATCTGTTCAAAAGCCTGCAAGTCTTTCTAAAATGATGTGACGAATCTGAGTAGTACTATTCTGAAAGTAAACCTCCAACTACTAATTCTTTATGATACATAGTTGCACATAAAAGGGATTCTCATGATTTTGACTAGTTTCCTGATTGGATTTTTTGTTCAAAATTGTTAACCTAGATTCTCTATGTAATTCTAGGTCTCTAGCCTCTATCAGTGGTTGCTCAAAGCACATTTGCCGTTAAGCTGGAAAGAGAGCTATTATGCTTGCATTGGAGGAGTGTAACGCTTCATATCATAGTGGTATTTGAATCTTTCTTAATTTAAATAGTACACTCCCTACCATTAATTGAATAAGAAGGAAAGCTCAAAATCCCATCACAATTTAACACTCTTTACACGTAGAAATGTACCCAAAAATTATTCATCCACACACTTCAAGGAAAAATTAAAAATTACAAATAAAATAGGTTATAATAGATAGGAAGATATTAGAAAATAACGATTATGTGACCCTTAGTACTCATGCTCTTTTTATCTTGCTGCTTGAAGTAAAAGCTACAATGATCAAGTGCTTTGTGATAGTTCTTAGCGTAACCTTTAGCCCAGACTTTATTCATGTCTGTACAACATCTTGACCGTTCTTCCTGCTTTTGCTTTAGGCAGATCAATATGACAGGCAAAGCAACAGTTGCATTTTTCAATAGTAGATCAACTACATCGAGCCCATGACCACCATAAATGTGTTCTATACACCATAAATTTAGAGCTATAAATAAGTAAAAAATATGAGTAGATTGTGCAAGGCCAGCTACTACTACTTTCAATTCATAAGCTCACTGGAAAAGATACTTGCAGAATTACAAAAACCTGCCAAGTGGTCTTCAATTCTAGTTTGACCATATTGCTTGGCAGTACCATCCTTCATATTTTCTAGAACCTCCTCTACACACTTTCTTGTAACATAAGTAGAGTCCAACAACATATCCAGTTCAAATATTATAATAGAAAACACAAGGATGTAAATTTTCACCATCGTTCAATACTAAATATCCCATGATAAAGAGCATAGTAATGACACTGTTTCACCTAAAACACTTTGTACATAAAGAAATAACACTACAAATATCAATTAACTACACACCTGCCATCTTCATCTTCACAGTGGAAGAAGACTTTCCTCATTGGTTCTTGTGCATATGCTTGAAGGTGTAATCTTCACTCCCAGATGTCATTGATACCCAAATGTAATTTAAAATAGATGTTGCAAGATCAATGCGATGAATTGAAGGAGCCTTGGGATACTACAATATAATTGGGCATTCAGTTTAGTATAAAATGAAACCTAACAGCAAGTTCATAATCTAAAATGACAAATGTTAAGATCCTTCTGAGAAAAACCCAAAAGTAACCTTACCCTCAAAATAGCCAAAATAACTTATAGTCAAAACAACACAGATAATAAGTTAAAAGAAGGTGTCCTTATTTTTTGGAAGCAAATGGTAGGTGGGAGTACACTATTCACAGTTTGGCAAATCCAACACAGAAATTGGTTTATTCATATTCTTCTTCTTGTTTGGGAGTAAGGAAACCTTGCCACTGTATTAATCCAAGTATATTGTATATTTATCAATTCTCTCTCTTTCTTTTTCCATGTCTCTTTCACAATCTCTATCTTTCTCCCCCTTATTTCTCCCTCTCTCGATCATGTTCTTTATCTTTCTCCATCTTTACAGACCTTTGAAGAGATCCATCTTCCCATAATGACATGACATAACACGTTTGGTGAAGTCTAGCTTGATAATATTTTACTGGGCATAAGAGTTGCCAAAATCACAACTAATATATGCAAACCATATTTCTTTTCCTTACATTCAACATTAAAATCAATATTAAAAGGTTGATTATAAATGCCTTAAAATAATTACTGATTCAATATTAAAAGGTTGATTATAAATTTGTTAAAAGAATTACTGATTTGCTTTACTTTAGGTGCCATGCATCTTGGTGCTTCTGCATGTTGCATGCATTCCCACTAACTCTATGAGGTTTGGATATTTGATTTTGGTTCTTTATGTCAAGTGTGGCTATCCTTTTACCCTGCATTTATTTTCTAGAAAACCAACACTCATCTTGATCCTCTACATCCTTATCCACTTCATGAAGTGGAATAGCCCGAAATGATTGAAAATCCAGTCAAATTGAAAAATAATGTTTTATTGGGAGGAATTCATATGAAGGTATAGTCTAAGAGAATGTTGATTCTCATGATGTGAGTGAATCTTGTTGAGTATTTTCAATGCATTTTTTGGAACTACATTAGTGATTTCAAGCTGTTTATAACTGCCATTAAAGACTGTAGTGCAAGACCTATATGGAATAGCCCGAAATGATTGAAAAACCAGTCAAATTGAAAAATAATGTTTTATTGGGAGGAATTCATATGAAGGTATAGTCTGAGAGAATGTTGATTCTCATAATGTGAGTGAATCTTGTTTAGTATTTTCAATGCATTTTTTGGAACTACATCAGTGATTTCAAGCCTGTTTATGAATGTCATTAAAGAATGTAGTGCAAGACCTATATGACATTCAAGCACCATGGAAAATTCATTGCATGAAATAAGAGAGATATGAGCTCCTATCTCCATGGAACATGTTGTCAAGGTATCACATTGCATCTTGGGTATAAATGAGGTTTTAAAGGGGGAAAACTTAGAAATTTGAATATTTGTTGAGCATAACCTTTTTTGTTAAAGCACGAATGTGAAAAAATGCCCTCCAAAAGGGAAGCAAGTAATTTTTTTTGCATTTCTAGAAGTAAATTCAATAAGTACGTTTTTTCATTTCTAGAAATTCAATAGGTACATTAAACCACTGTCAGCCGTGCAAAAATGTTATAAGATGCCTATAGTTTAGGGTTTACTTTATAGGCTTTATAAAACTTTCTTAAGTTATTTTAATAAATACTTAAATAAAAGTTACAAAACGATTGTTAAAATGTTATAAAATTCTTGGGGTTTAGGGATGGGGTTTAGGGTTTGGGATTGATAACACTTTGAAAAATTCCTTTATAAGAACATAAAAAAAAGTTACAAAACACTTGTTAAAATGTTATAAAATTCTTAGGCTTTATGGTTTAGGATTTAAAGTTCTATAAAATGCTCATGGTTTAGGGTTTAAGGTTTATAACACTTTAGTAAATGCTTTTAATAACCACTCAAAAGAAGGTAATAAAATGCTTGTTAAAAAGCTATAAAATACTTAGGGTTTAGAGTTTATGCTTTATGCTTTAGGGTTTGGGTTTAAGATGTTATAAAATGCTTATAGTCTAGGATTTAGGGTTTAGGGTTTAGGGTTTAGGTCTCATAACACTTCAATAAATGCTTTTAATAAACACTTAAAAAAAGGTTAAAAAACACTTTTTAAAATGTTATAAAATGCTCAGGGTTTCAAGTTTAAAATGTTATAAAATCCTTAAGGTTTAGGTTTGAGGGACACTTTAGTAAATTCTTTTAATAAAAACTTTAAAAAAGTTACAAAACACTTGTTAAAATTTTATAAAATTCTTAGGGTGTAGATTTTGGGGTTTATGACTTATAACACTTCAATAAATACTTTTAATAAAGAATTAAAAAAAGTTACAAAACACTTATTAAAATGCTATAAAATGTTTAGGATTTAGGGTTTTAAAATGTTACAAAACACTTGTTAAATTGTAATAAAATGCTTAGGGTTTAGGGTTTATAACAATTTAGTAAATTATTTAATTAAACAGTTTAAAAAAAAGTTACAAACTCTTGTTAAAATGTTATAAAATACTTAGGGTTTAGGGTTTGGGGTTTCAAATGTTATAAAGTGCTTATGGTTCAGGGTTTATGGTTTATAATGCTTTAATAAATTATTTTAATAAACACTTAGAAAAAAGTTCAAAAATGATTTCTTGGGTTTAGGGTTTAAGGTTTTTAGGGTTTAGGGTTTTCTAGGGTTTAGAGATTTTTAGGGTTTAGGGTTTAAGGCTTTTTAGGGTTTGTGGTTTATAGCTTACGGTTTAGGGCTTAGGTTTTGGAGTTTAGGGTTTATAGTTTATAATACCTTAGTAAATGCTTTCAAGCTTTAGGCTTTAGGGTGTAGGGTTTATAGGACCTTAGTGAATGATTTTAGGGCTTATCCTTTAGGATTTAAGCATTAGGATATAGAGTTTGGGGTTTGGGGTTTAGGGTTTAGGTTTTATAACACTTCAGTAAATTCCTTAAATAAACACTTAAATAAAAGTTATAAAATGCCTTCTAAAATGTTATAAAATTCTTAGTGTTTAGGGTTTACCGTTTGGTGTCTATGGTTTGGGATTTAGGGTTTCGGGTTTAGGGTTTAGGTTTTAGGTTTTATGGTTTAGGGTTTATGGTTTAGGATTTATAACAGTAAAGTTACACATCAATTTTTAAAATATATAGAAGATTTTTCAGCGTAAATCACATTTAGTAAAACCTTTGTCGACGCGTTTCGAACCAACTAGTGTGGTTCATCATCAGGACAAGTTGAGGAGTCAGATCAAGGTTGTCAATTATAGAGGGAGAGCAGATCCTCTAAACGGCTAGGTTGACTGGGTTGACCATCAACAACTATCTACAACGGCTTAGAATAAAATTAAAATATTAATAAGTCAAATGTCTTAGTTATTAAATTTTAATATATTTTACTTAGGTTACTAAATTATTAAATCCAACTCATTTATTAAATAAATTATAAATGAGTTGGATTGAATAATTTAGTAACCTAAGTGAAATATATTAAAATTGAATAACTAATACATTTGACTTATTAATATTTTATTTTTATTCTAAGCCGTTGTAGATAGTCATTGATGGTGAACCTAGTCAACCTAGCCGTTTGGAGGATCTGCTCTCCCTATATAATTGACAGCCTTGATCTGACTCCTCAACTTGTCCTGACGATGAACCACACTAGTTGTTTCAAAACGAGTCGGCATAGGTTTTTCTAAATGTGATTTACACCGAAAAATCTTCTATATATGTTATGGATCACAGAAGCCTCAATTCAACTTTTTAAAATGTTGTAAAATGGTTAGGGTTTAGGTTTGAGGGTTTATAACACTTTAGTAAATTCTTTTAATAAACACCTAAGAAAAATTTAGGAAACTCTTTTTAAAATGTTATAAAGTGCATAGGGTTTAGGTTTTAGGGTTGCAGGTGTAGTGTTTGGGGGTTAGGGTTTATGTTTTATAAAAATTTTGTAAATTATTGTAATAAACAATTAAAGAAAAACTACAAAATTATTTTTAAAACGTTATATAAAATTATTAATGTTTAGGGTATAGGGTTTAGGGTTTGGCGTTTACAGTTCAAGGCTTAGGTTTTAGGGTTTATCACAATCTAGTAAATTATTTTAATAAAAAGTTAAATAGAAGTTACAAAGCACTTTTCAAAATGTTATAAAATACTTAGGGTTTAGGATTTAGGGTTTTTGTTTATGCTTCACGGTTTATGGTTTATAATACTTCAGAAAATATTTTTAATAAACAGTTAAATGAAAGTTACAAAACTCTTTTTAAAATGTTATAAAATGATTAGTATTTAGGGTTTGGGGTTTGGGGCTTAGGGTTTAGGGTTCACCTTTTAGGATTTAGGGTTTATAAGGATTTAGTAAATTCTTTTAATAAACACCTAAATAGAAGTTAAAAAACTCGTTTTATAATGCCATAAAATTCTTAGGGTTTAGGGTTTAAAGTTTAGGGTTTATAAGGGTTCAATAAATTATTTTAATAAACGCTTAAATAAAAGTTACAAAACACTTTTTAGAATGTTATAAAATGCTTAGAGTTTACAATTTAAGGTTTAGGGTTTTAGGTTTCAGGTTTGGGGTTTAAAGTTTCGGGTTTAATTTTTATGGTTTATAACGCTTTAGTAAATTATTTTAATAAACATTGTAATAAAAGTTACAAAATGATTTTTGAAATGTTATAAAATGATTAGGTTTTATGGTTTAGAATTTAGGGTTTAGCGTTTAGGGTGGTTACCGTTTAGGGTTTATGGTTTATAAGACTTTACTAAATTCTTTTAATAAAGACTTAAATAAAATTTTGGGATTTAGGGTTTACAATTTATAAGACCTTAGTAAATGCTTTTAATAAAGACTTAAATAAAATTTTGAAAACACTTTTTCAACTATTATAAAATCCTTAGGGTTTAGGGTTTTAGGTTTTTGGTCTAGTGTTTAGGGTTTAGGTTTTAGGGTTTATAACACTTTAGTAAATACTTTTAATAAACACTTAAATCAAAGTTACAAAACAGTTTTAAAAATGTTAAAAAATGCTTAGAGTTTCGGGTTTAGGCTTTAGGCTTTAGGGTTTCAGGCTTCAGGTTTAGAGTTTAGGGTTTAGTGTTTATAAAACTTGAGTAAATGCCTTTAATAAACACTTAAATAAATGTTACAGACTGCTTTTTAGAATGTTATAAAATGCTTAGTGTTTATTGTTTAGAGTTAAGGGTTTGAGGTTTAGGGTTTAGGATTTTTAATTTAGGGTTTATAACACTTTCGTAAAAGATTTTAATAAAAACTTAAATAAAATTTACAAAACCCTTTTTAAAATGTGATAAAATGCTTAGCATTTAGGGCTTACAGATTAGGGTTTGGGGTTTAGGATGTAGGGTTAAGGGTCTAGGATTTAGGGTTCTGGGTTTATGGTAAAGTGTTTAAGGTTTATAAAATGCTCAGGGTTTAGGGTTTTGTAGTTTAAGGTTTAGGGTTTATGTTTTAGGTTTTATGGTTTATAACACTATAGTAAATTCTTTTAATAAACACTTAAATAAAAGTTACAAAACACTTTTTAAAATGTTATAAAATGATTAGGGTATAGGGTATAGGGTTCAAGATTTAGGGTTTATGGTTTATAATACTTTAGTAAATTCTTTTAATAAACACTTATATAAAAGTTATAAAACCATTTTTAAAATGCTATAAAATGTTGAGGGTCTAGGGTTTGTGTTTTAGGGTTTAGGGTTTAGGGTTTAGGATTTATGGTTTAGGGATTATAAAAATTTAGTAAATGCTTTTAATAAACATTTAAATAAAAGTTGCAAAACACTTTTTAAAATGTTATAGAATACTTAGGGTATAGTATTTACACTTTAGGGTTTAGGGATATGGCTTTATGGTTTAGAGTTTAGGGTTTAGGGTTTATAGCACTTTAGTAAATGTTTTTAGTAAACACTTAAATAAAAGTTACAAAATGTTTTTACAATTGTTATAAGATGCTTATGGTTTAGGGTTTAGGGTTTAGTGTTTTAGGTCTAAGGTTTAGAGTTAAGCGTTTGTGGTTTAGGATTTATGGATTAAGGTTTATGGTTTTGGGTTTATAACACTTCATAAAATTCTTAGGGTATAAGTTTTAAGATTTTTGGTTTAGGCTTTAGGGTTTGGGATTAGGGTTCATGGTTTCGAGTTTAAGCACATTAGTAATTGTTTTAATAAACACTTAAATAAAAGATACAGAACACTTTTTAAAATATTATAAAATTCTTAGAGTTTAGTGTTTAGGATTTGGGGTTTAGGGTTTATGGTTTAGGATTTGGGGATTACGGTTAAGTTTTAAGAGTTAAGGGTTTAGGGTTGAGGGTGTAGGGATGAACCACCTCACCTTAATGGGGTATATAATGCTACATATTACACATAATGCATTCATCCCATGTAGCCTCAAGGAGTTATGAAGAAAAATAAATAAAAGAAAAAACGTTTATGAAGAGGGGTGAGAAAACAATGGTCAAGATATCTTGTGTACCCCAATTTACTCCCTCCTATACTTACATACCCAGGTGTGGCCTTCCCTTATTATAGATACTCATAAAATTCTTAGGGTTTATGGTTTATGGATTAGGGTTTGGGGTTTAGGGTTTACGATTTAGGGTTTATAACATTTTAGTAAATTCTTTTAATAAGCACTTAAATAAAAGTTACAAATAGTTATTAACATGTTATAAAATTATTATACTTTAGCATTAAGGGTTTATGATTTATAACACTTTAGCAAAATTTTTTAATATACACTTAAATAAAACTTACGAAACACTCTTTAGAATGTTATAAAATAATTAGGGTTTATGTTTTAGGGATTAGTGTTTAGGGTTACAAAACACCTTTTAAAATGTTTTGAAATGCTTAGGGTTTAGGTTTTAGGGTATAAGGTATAAGGTTTAGGGTTTGGGGTTTAGAGTATAGGGTTTAGGGTTTAGGGTTTATAACAATTTAGTAAATTGTTTTAATTGACACTTAATTAAAAGTTTCAAAGTACTTTTTGAAATGTTATAAAGGCTTAGGGTTTAACATTTAGGGTTTAGATTTTTCAGTTTAGGGTTTAGCTTTTATGGTTTAGGGTTTATAACAGCTTAATAAATTATTTTGATGAATAATGAAGTAAAAGTTACAAAACACTTTTTAGAATGCTATAAAATGCTTAGGGTTTAGGTTTTATAAGAATTTAGTAAATTCTTATAATAAACACTTAAATAAAAGCTAAAAAACACTTTTTAAAATGTTATAAATTGCTTAGGGTTTAGGGTTTATGATTTGGGGTTTGGTGTTTAGAGTTTAGGGTTTAGGGTTTATAACACTTTAGTAAATGATTTTAATAAAAACTTAGATACAAGTTACAATATTTTTTTAAAATGTTATAAAATTATTAGGGTTTATCATTTAGGGTTTAGGGTCTATGGTTTAGGGTATAGAGTTCAAGGTTTAGGGTTTAGGGTTTGTGGTTTATAGTTTAGGGTTCACAATGTATAACACATTAGTAAATTCTTTTAATAAACACTCAAATAAAAATTACAAAACACTTTTTAAAATGTTAAAAAATGTTTAGGATTTAGGGTTTAATGTTCACAGTTTGAGGTTTAGGGTTTAGTATTTCTAATTTAGGGTTTAGGGTTTGGGGTTTAGAGGTTAGGGTTTAGGGTTTAGGGTTTGGCATTTAGGGTTTAGGGTTTAGGATTTAGGGTTTAAGGTTTGGGGTTTTGGGTTTATGTTTAGGGTTTAATGTTTAGGGTCTACAACATTTTTGTAAATTCTTTTAATAAACACTTAAATAAAAGTTACAAAATAGTTTTTAAAATGTTATAAAATGGTTAGGGTTTAGGTTTTATGGTTTATGGTTTAAGGTTTGGCGTTTAGGGTTTAGGGTTTAGGGTTTATGTTTTTGTGTTTAGGGTTTAGGGTTTTGTGTTTATGGTTTAGGTTTTACTCTTTATTGAATTCTTTTAATAAACACTTGAATAAAAGTAACAAAATTCTTCTTAAACCGTTACAAAATTCTTAGGGTTTATGGTATAGGGTTTAAGGCTTGGGGTTTAGGGTTTAGGGTTTAGGTTTTTGGGGTTTAGGTTCTAGGGTGTATGGCTTAAGGTTGATAAAAATTTAGTAAATTATTTTAATAAAAACTTAAATAAAAGTTAAAAAACACTTTTAAAAATGTTTTAAAACGCCTACGGTTTAGGGTTTACTTTATAGGGTTTAGGGTTTAGGGTTTATAAAACTTTCTTAAGTGCTTTTAATAACCACTTAAAAAGGTTACAAAACATGTTTAAAAATGTTAATAAGTGATTACAGTTTAGGGTTTAGGGTTTACAGTTTAGGTTTTATAACACCTTAGTAAATTCTTTTAACAAGCACTTAAATAAAGGTTACAATATTATATTTAATAGATCATAAAATGCTTAGGTTTTAGGGTTTAGAGTTTGGGGTTTGGGGTTTAAGGGTTAGTGTTTAGGGTTTAGGGTTTAGTGTTTAGGTTATAACACTTTGTTTAATTATTTTAATAATCACTTAAAAAAGTTACAGAAATGTATTTTAAAAATTTATAAAATTCTTAGTGTTTAGGGATAGGCTTTATTGTTTAGGTTTTGGGATTTATAACACTCAGATAAATTATTTTAATAAGAATATAAACGAAGGTTACAAAACACTTGCTAAAATGTTATAAAATGCTTAAGCTTTAGGGTTTAGGACTTAAACTTCTACAAAATGCTCGTGATTTAGGGTTTAGGATTTATAACACTTTAGTGAATGCTTTTAATAAACACTAAAAAAAAGTAAGCACTTGATAAAATGCTATAAAATACATAGGGTTTAGAGTTTAAGATTAGGGTTTAGGGTTTTGGTTTTAAAATGTTATAAAATGCTTACGGTTTAGGATTTAGGGTTTAGGGTTTAGGTCTTATAACACTTCAATAAATTCTTTTGATAAACACTTAAAAAAAGGTTACAAAACACTTTTTGAAATGTTATAAATGTTAAGGGTTTAGAGTTTAAAATTTTATAAAATGCTTAGGGTTTATTAAACACTTTAAAAAAGTTGCAGAAAACTTGTTAAAATTTTATAAAATTCTTAGGGTTTAATAAACACTTTAAAAAAAGCTACTAAGAGAAGGGTACGAAATAATAGTAAACAGAGCACACCGCGGAAAGATGTTGGATATGAAAAGTCTCCCATGAATCCGAGAAGAAGAAAATGAAGAACGAAAACGGAGAAAAATGATGCGTCTTTAGCTCTAGTTTCCGGTGAGCTTATCCCAATTAGGTTTGGTAATAGAATAGGGCGGCTTCCTCCAACCAACACTATACCTTTCGCTTCGTCCATAGAGCGTATGAATCCCCTGGGATGTAGATAGACTAGAGAGGGTAATAGAGATGTAGGAATAGGGATTATAGTGCCACTGGAAAAAGGAGCACCTGTGGGAACATCTCTACCGACTAACCATTTCAATAGTACGAGTGTTGTCGTGCCATGAGGCACGACCATGGAAGTAATGAAAAAGAATAAGTTCTGAGGTTGGACCATGTGCTCTATCTGTTAAAATTTTATAAGATTCTTAGGGTGCTGGTTTTAGAGTTTATGGTTTATAACACTTTATTAAATTATTTTAATAAACACTTAAAAGAAGTTACAAAACGCTTATTAAAATGTTATAAAATGTTTAGGGTTTAAGGTTTTAAAACGTTACAAAACACTTCCTAGATTGTAATAAAATGCTTAGGGTTTAGGGTTTATAACAATTTAGTAAATTATTCAAATAAACACTTTAAAAAAAAGTTCCAAACTCTTGTTAAAATGTTATCAAATACTTAGAGTTTAGGGTTTGGGGTTTAAAATGTTATAAAGTGCTTATGGTTTAGGTTTTAGGGTTTAGGTTGGGGTTGTGGGTATTACGGTTTAAGGTTTATGGGTTATAATGATTTAATAAATTATTTTAATAAAGACTTATAAAAAAGCTAAAAAATGATTTTTAGGGTTTAGGGTTTAGGGTTTTTTGGGGCTTTTAGGGTTTAGGGTTTTTTTAGGGTTTAAGGTTTATGGACTTTTACGGTTTGGGGGATAGGCCTTAGGTTTTAGGGTTTAGGTTATGGAGTTTAGTTTTAAGAGTTTATAATACCTTAGTAAATGCTTTCAAGCTTTAGGCTTTACTGTTTAGGGTTTACAGGACCTTAGTAAACAATTTTACTATTTATCCTTTAGGCTTTAAGCATTAGGATATATGGTTTGGGGTTTGAGGTTTAGGGTTTAGGTTTTATAACACTTTAGTGAATTCTTTAAATAAACACTTAAATAAACTTTACAGAATGCTTTCTAAAATGTTATGACATTCTTAGTGTTTAGAGTTTACCGTTTAGGGTTTATGGTTTGGGAATTAGGCTTCCCGGTGTAGGGCTTAGGTTTTAGGTTTTATGGCTTAGGGTTTATGGTTTAGGATTTATAACACTAAAGTTACAATATGTCAAAGTTGTATTATGAAAAGATGTAAGAGAGAAGAAACCTTTGATGATTTGAAGAAGTGTTTATTTTCCATGGACTTCATAACTTATTTGGGCTATATGGTAGGTGTAGATGGATTTTATATCAAGCTAGAGATGATACAAGTCGTAACTAAATTGTCAATGCCAACCTATCTCAATGACCAATTGCAAGTCTACCACAAATTGCTTTGACATCTCATTGTGTTTTAATTCCTTAACCAAGGAAAATGCAGACAATAAATGGGAAGATGAACAATGATCTTTTGATGAACCCAAGACGCAAATCTATATTGCACCTAGGCTAATACTGCTAGAAAAATTGCTATTAGAAGTGGAGCCTGATATTGATATGTCCCAAGGGATCTATGTTTAGTGGTGCAACACACACTTGAAGACATTCTTTGAAGTGATGATCAAGTATCCAACTATAAGAAGTTGCATGGAATTGTGGATACACTATAGTGACAATATATCTTAGCTAAGGGGTTGAATTACAATGATTATTTCAACAATGATACTAAGTACAAAGACTCAAGCGCCCTCACACGAGATGATACCTCCCTTTCTCTAATTGTGATGGAACCTCCCTCAAGGTCGTAGGGTTGAATTTCCCTAGGCGTGAGTGGAATTATGTTAATGAACATGCCCTAAGGTAATATGCCCCATGACACCATGTGAGTGGCACGAGGAATGATTAAGAGAGCTTACAAAATGAAGATGGCAACCCAAGGATGACATAAATTTTGACCCCAAAATGTGAATAGAGAAGAGCCATTGGCACGTCAAAAAAGTAACTGGGTTCTTGGCATTAGAGTTGCTTAGGTATCTCGAAGAGGGTTTCTCCTCTACTTCCATTTCATTCAAGCCTTCTATGCTTATGAGGAGGCCATAAGTTGATCAAAATCAAGCTAAAAACGAAGTCCTAGTGAAATATTAGAGTCACCAGTAGAAAATTTGCGAAGGTTTCATGGTTGTAACAAATGTAAACCCTAAACCTAGCTCATAAGAGTTAAAGAGCGCTATTTCCCTAAATCTGTATTATATTAGTCTTAACTCTTACTAACTGATTTGATTAATTAATTAATTAAGCCCGATTCTTTTCTTTATATATATAACATTAATATAACTGTATATATAATACATATAACATTAATATGAAATTACATATAGTATTATTAATATGCCATTATATATAGTATTTATATACAATTACATTTTATTTATTTATTATTATTATTATTATTAATTATTATTTAATATGAAAATAAGAAATAAAATAATTACCTGGTTCTATATTATAATAAAACATTATATATATAAAAAAATCTTTAACTACATATCATCAACATTATATAAAATACTGAAACATTATATATAAAAAAATATGTAACTCTATAAAATAGTAAAACATTATATATATTAAAATCTTCTAACTATATATCATCAACATTATATAAAATATTAAAACATTATATATAAAAAAATCTGTAACTCTATATCATCAACATCATATAAAAAAATAATGAAAAATGGAACGTGGCCTCCGGCCCTCCATGCGGGCCGCCACTGGATGAGAAAGCAGAGCGAGCTGCGGCGAGGGTTCTACCATCGTACCATCGGTGGTTCTCCCATATATCATTTAGATTGGAGCTGATTCAGTCACTATTCATGTTGCTCTCCCTTCCTGCTATCGGTATGGAACGTTTGATGTTTGTAGCTCTCCCTCCCTGCTATCGGTCTTACTTGCCCACCTTATGGCTTGGTCATATCGAGCCTTAATCGAGTCCCCAAGTTTGGTCAACGGAAATGAATGAATGAGGTAATCCGTTTT
>Ga0213496_10000035_pt1 | contig 16092 bp, 7 predicted proteins | sample Lodgepole_Yose_2_FD_150977 | JGI IMG/M metagenome (GOLD analysis project Ga0213496, IMG submission 150977) | Leaf-associated microbial communities from Pinus contorta in Yosemite National Park, California, United States - Lodgepole_Yose_2 | ecosystem: Host-associated > Plants > Phyllosphere >...
TACGTTAGTGACTCGACTGATAAGGACCCTTTAGGGTGCGTAAGCACGCTCGACTAATAAGGAGAGGGGGCTCGACTGATAAGGACCTTTAGGTGCTCGACCCCAGGTTGACTTATTGGGTGGGCCAATAAGTAAACCCAAGAGGAGAGGTACGTTAGTGACTCGACCAACGCTAGTTACTTATTTGAGAGCCCAATAAGTCAAATTGAAACGAACGCTCGACTAATAAGGACCCTTTAGGGGGCTCACTATTCATATGGTGAGGAGAGGGCCCTTTTTTTTACTTATTTGAGAGCCCAATAAGTCAAATTGAAACTTGAAGAACTAAAAGGCCGCCATCGCTCGACCAACGGGCCGCCATCATGCCCCCGGCAGGGCTCGACCAACGGGCCGCCATCAAAAAAGGATAAGGAGATCGAAGGAGAGTGAAGTATTGGTCCAGGAATCAGTCTTGCTTGGGTACTATAAACTCTATATGCAGGAGAGAATGGAAGGGCTAACGGGTCTAGTTCTATCTATAGGTGGGTAGGTCTAGTCATTCCTTGCAGTAGGCTCTTAATTGAAGAAGAGTATAATAGGCTCGGCCGGACCCCAATAGGGTAATAGGTGGTACCCAAATTCATAGGGCAAGGCAGTAAGTGAAGTAAAGGGCCCTATATTATTTAGGGGTCACTCACTATTCATATGGTTAGGGTTCATAGCAGTCCCGACTCACTAAGTGCATTCATTCATCAAGTGAAGGCTACAGGTATAGTTCTTGGAGGTGGGTAAAGAGTGAGTAAACCAAAGTAAGGTAAGGGATATTCATAGTGCCGTACCCTACTGAGATTCCTCCTCTCCTTTTAAGGCTGAATGACTGGGTTGGTCAGGGACTCCTCCATCGTTCTAGGGTGAAGGCAGTTTACCGTTTGAAAGGAAGAGATGAAATAATAGATTTGGGTGGGAAGGTTTCAGCAGGCCGGTTTCCAAATCATTGAAGCAAAGGGCAGGTAGGGAATCAGCAGGTTGAGGTGATTGATCCGTTCAAGGTAGAGCGTCTGTTTCCAGTACTGCTGGCTGGGATCCCTGAACGGGAAGATAGCTTGTTAATCTATGACCTAACGACTGAACGAGGGGAGAGGAATGAGCACATGAGGTAGTTCTTTCTCGGACAGATCCATCCCTCCCAACCACAGAAGAAAAGAGATCCACAGTGACCTAGGCTAGAGCAAGGGAGGAGTTGGTAGGCACAGTAATCAAAAGAGACAGAAAGCTCATAGCTCAGGTTATACTAGGCTGGTACCTAACTTCTAAAGCTAGGCTAAACAGAGCGAAACTATGAGTTGAAACCCCAAGTTCCGCTCCCTAGAGGCACAGGATACAAAAATGATACAACAAGTCACTGGGGGAACGTAGTATCGATTCGAGTGTCGAACGTGTTTCTCGTACCCGGTTTGGGAGATGTAAGCACGAGTTACATGGGCTTTACACTCTATCATGCTTACTAATGGGATTAGAGCTTATCACTGCTTATAGAACATTGATCATTAGTATTACTAGTACCTTATCATTTGGGTTACATCATGCTTATTGTACATATTACCTATATGGTCTTACTTCTACTAAGCTGATTAATAGTAATAAGATATAAATACGTACGAGGTCATGGTGTTTTTACTATAAAACCAAGTAAGCATCATGAGGTAGTATTAGTATCCAATATGAATAGGTGATGTTATATCCCTAATATATTAAGCTCTGTTACATGTGGAATGCTTGTTTCCTGTGATATGACTCTATTTGGTATGAGACTATGATTCCCATTTGATCATGTGAGCTAGTATGATCGTATCCTAGCCCAGTTATAGCTTGTAATGGGTTGATAGAGAGTAATGAGAGTGAATATGGACACACTGTATATGATCTAATCAAGCTTAATGGGTATAACTAACATATATAATATGGTTCGGCATGATAAGGTATAGAGCTTAGTAACACTTAGTACTAATATGGTGATAATACTCATATGTGATATTCAGAACACATGGTCAACACTATGACCGCTATAAACATAGGATGGGTATTGAATCCATGCGTTTTACAAGCACTGATAAGAGTAATCCGTATATGGTATTCATAGTTATTATGTAAAGCTTAAGCAATGGTGATAATACTTATGAGATTACAGCTGATAAGGTTATTAGTGTTAAGCCCCCTGTTATTATGTAGAGATTGAACCCTATCTGCCATTGAGGTTGCAAGCATATACGTCATCCCTTTACTCCATATATTGCATATATATCGTACGGTCTACCTTCTACTTTTTCCGGTCAAGTTAGTAATAGAAGAGCTTACCCATTGTAGTTAGTGTATTGAGTGGTATTACTCTTTCCACTAATCTAAGCTAATACAAGGTGAATGGTATTAGTACTAGTAACTCATATGTAATGATAACTAAGCTAATTAGGCTGATCTTGCCATAATATGAATGGGATTAGTAGTACCCTATCAACCATAGTTAAGCCACTTGCATTCATAGATTAACCGTATGGAATGTATATGGAATGAAGGGAATCGTAAGGTCCGGAGGGCTTGCGCTTCTGAGGGCAAGGATTGCATGTACAGAACTAGGTTGATTATTAATATGACAGGGATTAAAACCTCATTATAAGCATACGTGTACCATATCTCTGTTACTCATATTACAGCTTATACAATACTTAGAAAGGGTAATGTGTTCATTTTCAATAAGCAGGCATATCAGTATCTCCATAACATTCATCTATGCTTATAACAAGATGAGAACCATGCTTATAATAGATAGGTGATTACTATGATACCAGCTTAGTTAAGTATGATGTGCTAGTGAGCTTAGTGATACAGAGTACAAGTTGAGTCAATCTAATGGTAATAATACTCATATATTACACATGCTACCAGTCAACCCAGTAGTGTAACCTAATTACATATGTATACCAGTGTTAGTACTAGAGTCATACTAGTCCATGTTACTATCATATGTCTAATGATCTCAATGATGCTTACTTAGATCAATGGGAATGACTCACCCTATGTAACAACACAAAGGCTAGGTATTCAATATGTAACAATTACACACCAGTTATTCACATAAGATAATGGAAAGCAGGCTTAAGCCTAATCAAATCAAATACAAGAGATACATCCTGTATAGCTTATCGTATTCAATGGGAATAACTGTCCCTATTATACAGAGCTAGACCAGTATCAGGTTCTCAATAACATAGAGCTATCAAGCAAGTATAATAAAACACAAACCTGTATCGTACAGGCCGAAGAATGAAGTCAGGAAGGCAGGCCCAAGAACGCTTCCAAAGGCGATTGGATGTTAGAATGACGGGAGTGGCGCCGCTTTCTTCATCCCGCTCATGCCAAATAACCACCTTAAGTTTTCAAGTGCTAACGTTTCTAAAGTCTATTCTATATTAATAGACTGCCGATAGGGATTGGGGAGTGAGTTCCTCGCCAACGGACCCTTACTTACCTGCCTGTATATATGCGATGCTTGGGCCCACCGGACTATCTTTGTTTAGGATGTGAGGTCGAGGGGAGGTCGCATAAATGACCTCGACTTCAGTTTTCTTTCACATGTGAATCTATCTCTCTAAACTCTGCTATTTCATCGCTGTGGTTCATGGGTGTTAACGAATCGCAACTGAATCCGGCGGGTCGCAAGGTCGGCTAGAATTTGATTTGAACAGATTCTTTGGTTGGATCAACTGCCTCTGCATCTAGAACTGGATCTACTTCTGCCGGATATACTGGTACTGGATAAGCTACTTGCTCTGGATCTCCTGCTCCTATCGAAGCTACGTATGCTTATTCCTATTCGATTGTACTAGTGCTAAAACGGGTGCTACTTCAACCTGGTCAATTCGGGCAGCTGAAACTACTGATACTAATGGTGCTTGCTCGGATGTATTACAATTTGATGCTGCATAGTTGCGTTCTTTCTGAATCGTAGAGAGATGGTAAGACGTTTATCCACGTACAACCGAATGCACTTTTTTGACCCTTTTATTCATTACTCGTTCCTTACGAAGAGTAACGATCATCATAGAATGACAATTCAGAAGGGAAATGCGCTTACTGCCCCATATACAATGCACCTTTTATTCCATCGTTACCGAAGAGTAACAATCATCATAGAAGGACCAAAACCACGAAGTCAATCAAACATGCAATGCCCCACTCCTTCACTCAACCGTATTCCATCTGCTACTCCCACAGCCCGTACCCTGTACATCCATAGCTTTAGCCACGACGGGTGCTCTAGGTTGTTCTAAAGGTGCAGGTGAGAGTCCCAGTGGAGGGTCGGAAACTATCCGAATAAGGTCCCATAAACGACATTGTTAGGGTCGGTTGGGGACATCACACGGGGTAACCCGTAGTATCCTAAGGAGCTCTAAGCAGATCTGGTAGTCCTGTCATTTCCATGCCATACTCCGGCGGAAGGTTATTCATGCAGGTGACCTTTGTTGTCTGGCCGATAGAACCCGAAATTGAAGTTCATTGTTGATTGGGATACATTACGAATTTGTTACTGTGGACCATATATGCAATTTCCATAACGCTTCCTTGGGTCCACAAGGGGGTTTAGGGACCGAGGGGCGGGTACGAAGGATGGAGGTCAAGGGAAAGGATGAAGTGTACTATGTTTACAGGATGACAGGTTTACAGGAACTACAGTATCAGGACTAGTCATAAGGTATCCTCCAGGTCTTGACAGGGATACAGTTACAAAAGGATCTGACTCCTCCTACGGTCTCATAATCCCAGGAAGTTCAGGGATTAAGGATGGATAGTTCCTCTACCAGTTTGAAAGTTTCAGAATTGAGTCAACAGGTTGAAGTTTGGAGCCTACAGTATCTTACGCTCATGTATCAGTCCCAGAATATTATGCCTCTTCCTCAGCCCCAGTATCATACGCTTCTGAATCTGCAATGTCTTCAGTAGTTGAAGCAGTACCCGAAGTAGTTTACCCAGCACCCGATGAATCTGCAGTTTCTTCAGTTGTTTCAGCAGCACCTGAGTTTACCCAGCATATTTTGTAAGTTATATCATCGTATCCCTAAAATGGTTAAGCCTTCAGAGCCTGTAGCCATGGTAGCCTATGCAGCTACTTGAGAAGCAGAGCTTGCTCTACATCTCAAGGATATAAAGTCAACTAACTTGGGCACTATGTTCATTGATGCTAAAGATATAGAAAGTAACATGAGAGCCTCTAGGATACAGCTCAAAACTAGGAAAGATCCCCCTGGAGGGAGAGATATCCCTCACCATATGAATAGTGAGTGACCCCTCACCATATGAATAGTGAGTGGCTCCGCCCCTCTCCTTGACAGTCGAGCCCCTACCGGTCCTCACCATATGAATAGTGAGTGGCTCCGCCCCTCTCCTTGACAGTCGAGCCCCTACCGGTCCTCACCATATGAATAGTGAGTGTGCTAACGCACCCTCTCCTGGACAGTCGAGTGTGCTTACGCACCCTCACCATATGAATAGTGAGTGTGCTAACGCACCCTCTCCTGGACAGTCGAGTGTGCTTACGCACCCTCACCATCGGAATAGTGAGTGGCTCCGCCCCTAAATAATATAGGGCCCTGATAGGAGGAAAGGAAAAGAGCTTGAGGCTTCATCTGTTGTTTAAGAAAACTTCTCTATGGAAGAATTGACCAAGCTAAAATCTATGGCTAATGACCTAACCAAATTGAAACAGGGACAGTTTGACCATTCCCCCTTAGGACCTACGCTTAGAGCCCAAAAAGAATCCTATCTGTAAGAAACCCCCATTCAACAGACCTCCTAGTGGCCTTCAAAGAGAAAATAGGACATATGAACAAGATTCCCCATCAAATTAGAAAAGCCAAGCCACTATGATTTTGCCCTCTCCTCCCTATTATGAATATGACTATGAACCAGGTGTTTAAGGCCCAGCTAATTAGCCCATGGATATCAATATGGTGTTCCATCTCAAGGAGAATCTTATAGTCGATTATTTCCCTACCTCCATTGTTGTAGTTGATGAGTCTCCAGGGGAAGAAGAAGGGGAAGTATTAGATGGCATTTTTCTTAATGATGATCAGCCCTTTCACCTAACTCTTGTCCAGCTCGGTGTCTGATAACATCATGGCTAAGGTAAGAAGACAGTCTGATCTACAGCCAAGGCCTACTGCCAAAAAGTTGAAAAGAGATGATGCTTTGAAAGGGAATGGAAATGTAGGGAGAGATGCAGAAAGAGCACTGGAGCCTTCAAAGACAGAAGTCTCCTTGCACTAGGAAGCGCAAGCCCCTCCGGGTCCTTGCCCCTCCTTATTTATTCTCTGGCGGCTTCGCACCTTCAAGGCAGCTAATTTCCAGAAACCTCAGATCAAATCCCCAAGAGACACAAGAGTCCAATCAAGCTCGAGCTATTGTAAAGAAAGAGAATCCCTTCCATGTTGTCCCCTTCATTTTGGGAGTTGAGAAAGGCTAGATGGATAGGATTGCGCAATAAAGAAGCATGAAGATCAGTGCAAAGGACACACAAGAAGAATAAAGGGACACGGTGCAGGTTGGATACAAACGGCTAATAGTAGTGGAATATCATTAATGAGTTGACCTGGATGCTAGATCAACACAGCCATCTTGATCTTATTTTGTCACTGTATTTGACACGGCCAACTTTCTCTAGCGATGGATGTATAAAAGCTCTGTGAAGCTAAGGGGAAAGAGTTGGTTATTAGTTGTTGGTTGTTTATACTTATTAGTTGTTTTGGGTTCTTTTTGATCCTTGCTGATAAAAGAATGGGTTGATACTTGCTACACAATTCCATTGTATGATATATTTATGAATGAATGAAGAAATCTTGGGCCCTACTTTCAATTTATGTGCATGTATTGTCTATGGCTAGTGGTTAGCAGGTCTGTAGCGTATTTACTTTGGTTATGAATATGAGTTTGCCCGTTGGTATCTTCTATTCATTTATGTTTCCGCAAGTATAATGTATGGATTAATAGATCAGCTATGGATATAAGATCACAATCATCTTGTTGTGTCTCCTTATACCTTTCAAAGTCTCATCTACACTTTGGGTGAGACCTTCTTCCCTTCAGGAAGATTGAAAATGCCAGCTCATCTATATGACTGTGGAAACTTTTTTTGGTAACCTACGAGAACCCTCACCATATGAATAGTGAGTGACCCCTAAGAAGTAAGGGCCCTGGTCTCGATCAAATGCCAAAAAATGGTGATGTTACTGGGACCTATTCTTTAGAAGGAGACACTTGTATGATGAGTCATAGGATTTATAAGTATGAGATTGGGAACTGGTGGGAAAAGTGGTGTGAAGATTGTTGGATTACATGAGGCTGAGTTGCATGAATGGGATCCTCAGGTGTGTCAAGAGTTTCTCCTATATTATGGACCTTCAAAGGATTAGTATGAATTCTTTTGGTGTCAATTCCCTGTGAGTTTGTATCAGTGGCTGAAGAGACTTGCAGAATACCCTGAGTATAGGGCCCAACAAGAGAGGACTATTCAATGGACTTGGACTGTTTCGAACCTTGCTACATTGCAACAGGTAGATCATCAAATCACGTGAGCTATAGATTTTGAGGTAGAGAATATTGTGGATGCATTCATTACACAGTTTGTTGTGGATTTTCACCAGTCCTTTTCTAGAGCAAAGGCAATCTTGAAGAAGGGAGCTCGAGGTAGATTGGTATGAGAAATCCCCCCTTAGATTCAGATTTTTCCGGTAGAGGAGGGCCCTTACTTCTTAGGGGTCACTCACTATTCATATGGTGAGGGATTGCTGCCATTTACTCCATGAAACTTGGTAGATGAATTTTGCTACACCATGGGGAGTGGGTTCGTATGGTGCTAGTAGGTTGTGGAATGTAGAGAGACTACAAGATGGGGGTTACTCGGAGACTAGTGTGAGGGAGGAAATAGTTCTTAGGAGGGTGGCCATTTCAGAATGGTGGTGGACCATATAGAATATCTTGGTAAGTCAGTTAGATAAGATAGTTTCACCCACTCAGGAAAGAACGTTTTCTTTATATGGAGGAAAGCACTTGAGCGAGGTTATGAAAAAACACTAGCAGTATAGGGTAGGCAAAAGCGTAGACATAAGTAGTGTGGTTTGAGCACCAGTAGATCTTGAGCCAGAACCCACATATCCGTAACTAGTTCCAGCACCCGATCAAAACTACAGCGGAGGAAACAAGGACAGGGGTACGGGGTAGAAAGAAGCAGAAAGCAGAGGTGGGGGCACCTTATCTTGAATCCATACGGGGCTAAATGAAAATGGGTTTTGATAATGGGAACCGCGCTAGCTATGCAATTTACCATATAAAGGGAGGCGGGGGCGTATACAGTATAGGTTGCAGCGGAATTCGTTTTTCCAGTTTATATACCAGCATAAAAGGAAGAAGCCAAGGTAAGAGCAAGACCAGGTGCATATATAGGTGCAGATTCAATTCCTCCAGTTATAGCGGAAGCACCCGCAAAAGCAAAGTGAATAGCGTAGAAGGTAGCAGAGGCGTCCCATGGCTAAGCAGTGTCCTTATAGGTGCCAGTGATCTGGTTTATCGAGACATCCAATACCAGCAGATCAGGAGTTTACCGAGTATAATAAGCAGCACCAAGAGCAAAGTATATAGTCGCAGGAGATAAGCTCAAAGCACCCCTTCCAGTTCCAGGTCGAGATTTAGAACCAGGAGCGACCAGTGCATATACCTAGGCATAGCCTATGTAACAGGCAACTAAAGCCACGGAGCTAAGGGCAGGATAAGGGGAAGGAGAAGGGAAGGTAAATCATCCAGCGAACAGGAGAGGGGATCAGATCGAACAGAGGAGGAGGAACTAACAGAGGATCGGATCAAAAAAGAAGGTGCGAAGCCGCCAGAGAATAAATAAGGAGGGGCAAGGCATATCGCATAGGAAGCAACTACACGGATAGGCACTCTTGCATATGTCTTATATAAACTCTAGAAACATTTGGCTGTGGCCTTTCAAGTGGGAACTGCAACTACCTATACCTTGACTAGGTTGGACTATTCAATCCAAGATGTACGATCCAAGATGTACGATATTGGTCTGTCTCCGTTGGTTTGCCTTCATGAGATGAGGATCGGTATACAATTGGCTAGCTGTGGACGCTCGACCTCCCTCTATCCAAAAGTAGGCTCGCTCGCTGTTAGACAATTGAATTAGGGTTTGTTTCCCAGTGCCATCTAGGAATAGGGGTTCGACCTAACCTAATGCGCCAGGAAAGGCTATCTGAATTGAAAGGAAAGGCGCCATGCACCCGCTTCTCTTTATGCACTCTATTTTCACGACTTGTGGCCTTCCCTGTTATTACGTATATAATAGAGAGACTCAACCTTGCTTGACCCTTAGCTCCTCTACAAGAATTCGTCCAAGCACTTACTTTGATGCGTGCCGTGCTGTTAAGAAAAGATCAAAGCGGGTTATGGTGGAAAGCTGTTCAGTGACGCAAGTGAGCCGAACGGGAGGAAATGCCCTACTTATTCCTGCGTCAGCAAGCAAAATGTACTTTGACTTAATCACCTTTCTACTTAGTTTAGTCTATTCGTTTTCATTATTTCCTGATCTCCTATGGCTACAAGAAAATAGGAAGAACCAATATGAAAGGGTCAATTCCTTCTCTTTGAATATGAATCAAATCAAGGGTACGATTCCTACAATTCTAACTGTGGGGTGTCATTATTCTTGTTGTTGGGGTAATTCATCGACTTGATATGCGAGATAACCTGGTGTTGCTGAGTTATTATTTCTATACGAGATGAACTGAGTGACTTTATATACTCGATTAATTAGTGAGTTGTTGTTAGAGAAACATGTGGAGCTCTTCCTGAGTGCATGGTATAATAAGATGACTTGCTTTATTGTCCTGTACATTGGTTTCTATCTGAGTCAATTCTAACTGTACATTGGTTCTGATCCTTATCACTAATTTGAGGAAGGTACTCGCTCGACCAAGGTTGTTCCATCTTCTTCCGTATCAACATATATGAAGCATATTCCCATATTGATACCTGTGCTCTTGCCTTATCTGACATAGCTGACATCTCTAAGCTACTCCTCCCTCTGACAGATCTTTACCTGACATATCTAAACTACTCCTCCCTCTGCTGTGTTTTCCCACCTAGATTGAGGTCAGTAGGTTATAAAGGTCAGTCAGATAGAAAAAGTAATAAGTGGTGAGCGAGCCTTCGGCGACTGAGAAGCAAGCTTAGTGAAACGCAACTACTGGTCCGAGACTACTTTCTCTACTGGGTGGAGACTGCGGACATTTGTGCAACAACTTTCAAAATGCTACACCCTCAATTTGAACCATTTTGCACCGGATTCGCCGGCATGCAGGGAGAAAAGAGACATAATGCCTAATGAAGGCTATCAAATCGGACATCAATTTTGGGGGTGGATTAGAGCGGAAGTTGCATAAAAGGAGGAGGGGAAGTTGCTGCTCTACCTTTGTTGGTATTTCCAGGGGTAATTGAGGGGCACCGTGTCACTTCTAGGATCGAGCTGGTGTCTCCTTGCCCTCAGAAGCGCAAGCCCTCCGGACCTTGTTGGGTTGGGTTTACGAAGAACATAGTGATAGAAATAATCGGGCTAAGTGAGGGGTAGAGTGACCCGACATAATGACTGGTTAACAAGAGGGTCTGGTTCTTTTCATGGTTGTTTTCCACTTCATCCCAATCTCAAGCAGTTGGTAAATATCCCTCCTAATGCCGTGTGTAAAGACCAAATCGAGTTGAGGGCAATTCCTTCCCCTGCAGCTAATGCTGTTTTTCAAGAATGAAGAAAGTCATGTTTGTTGTTCCGCCGCTAAGTAAGTAATAGGTGGCAAAGTGAGTAATGGGTTCTCCGTCCGTCTGGTTGATCCTACTTTGTCTACTCTACTGGATGAAGATACATAAGAGTTCTACTGGAGCAAGAGGACGATAGTTAGCAAACAATTCCTACATACATCTTCAGTCCTACATACATATTCCGAAAGAAGAGTGTTTCTGATCAAAATATCGTGTTTAAGAGCGTGGAGGTTCGAATCCTCTTAAAGGCATAATATTTCTCATGCTTATTGAATGAGCAATGAAATAGCGCCAACAATATTCTTTTCTCTTTTCTAAATAGAATGGGAGAGATTCCCTTCATATCTGTTGATACGAGGTATTCCCTACGATTACCCACGAGTGAAAGCTTGGAATAGGACAGTGGATCACAGGCAGGATCTTGGCGATCTTCTCTATCTAATGGGAAGTCCATTCCGAAATGGTCCGTCCTCGTATTATTAGGTCTATTTTATTAAGGACACAGCGTGATAAGAATATGATAAGATCTTGCAAGATACATAGATTGACCATATGATATGATCCTATCAAAATATTGATAGATCCGGGAGTTGAGACCGAAATGGGATGTGATTAAGAGGTCAGCCAAGGATGGAAGGGAGCCGATCGAGCAGAGGCTACCTGAATTGGTACATTCTGTAAGATATAAGTGGGAGGTCAATATATGAGTGAATCCCTGCTATCCTTTTGTCAAGCAAGCGATCATATGCAATACGAGCCATATAACTAGATAAGCGAGCCTAGCATAAGCGCACTTATCCCACCCACTTCCGATCGATCTTAGCCTTGATTGCTAGCGCTCTATAGCAATCAATATTGTAGCGCTTCCTCCCGCGAATAGGAGCAATCATAAAGTGATCCGACTCTATAGCGCATTTGTTAGGGTTATCCCTTTACTGACGTACGCCCCGTACCTGCCCGCTTATATTTCAGGCTCTGGCTCACCGCTTCTCATGTATGTAGGGGGGGCGCTACTTTGGAACTAAAGCACCTTCACTTGGGGAGCCGGTCGGGGCACTGACCTGCGACAGTTCCTATCCTGTCCAGCCTCCTAAGCATACAGATTGACCCTTTATCGATTGATTCGGGATATGGGAGAGATCACTTATGTGGTAGGGGTGAACCAGCCCATATAGAACTAAATCCTGCCTGTAAATAAACCCGGAAATTGAGCATGCATGAGGGGGAACCGGATCATAAAAGGGATCCATTTGCTTGCCCATGCCGCACCATAAAATAGTGAAATAAGGTCGACCAGTGAGAAATTGAAATGGATCGTGTACCCTTTTCTCTCGATTTGTGGCGGCAACGAATGAGAACTCGGCATATTCGACCCACGTCCTGGCTATTATTTGTTTGTATAGATAGATCCTCTACAAAGCAAAGAAAGATCTATCAAGCTATTAATCAATCACTTGCACCAACAAATGGACTGTCCCACCCACCGTCACGAGAGCAAACCACATCGATTTGGTTGGATTAAAGCGACACCCACATACATCCTGTCGTAATCGAAGCGGGACTTGAGTCTCTCACCAAACCATACTGATGTTAGCGTTTTCTTATCTTCTTTATTGCGGCTCATGAAGAATAGTGAGTGAAGAGGACAAAAACAAGAGTAAGGCTCCTTTCCTTCCTACCTATGATGTGATGAATGCGAATGGGAATCAGATCATTCACTTGTTTTCCATGGTAGGTACCTCGGAATCGGATGGTCGTAGACAGGATTGGAAAGCGTGCGTATACTCAAGAAAAAAAAACACCTGATCATCCGGAAGCATAAGATCAGAGCAGAGCCCGGTCATATTCAGGGCGTTAAGACTGCTAACTAAGGACGGACCGACCTACTTTCTGTGGAGGCGAAGGCGTGAGAAAGAGGAGGGTCGAGCGAAGCGAGATGAAAGCTGGTTGTTTTGGCTGGCTGGTTGGTTAACAACAAATGGAATGGCTGGGTGGGGGGGGCGTTCTTCCTATCTAGAAGGAAGGTATCGCTCTTTCTCCTATTGTATATATACCACTACACTAACCGTCCGTATATATCCCTATCAGTAGGCAAGTGAGGGATGGGGTGGTGGGTACCCCGACCGAACGATAAGCAAGCGGAACGGAAGTAGGGTGGCCGGCAAATAAAAGAATGGATAGCGGGGCGAGCTGGCCGTATAGAATATCTCTCATTAGCTGGTTCCGATCTCGATATCTCGACTAACCGTATCTCCTGCCTGATTGATGAAGCCCTTTCTCGCCCGACTTCATTCACGGGCGGGAGTCGAAACGAGCCCGCCCCTTCTTCCCGTCGTTCTGAGTTGTTAACGGGACGGTACCGGGAAGGGAATGAAGGAAGGCTGAACGGTTACTGCCCTACTGTCTGTCTGTCTGTAAAGGGTGTGAAGGATGCGGGATGACGCTCGTTATGAGTTACCTTCTCGTTACGAGCCCTCCTTATTGTTATTAGGTAAGGACCAAAGATTGGAATCTTTTGAATATAGATCTTCCATATCTATCTCCCTTGCTTATCTTATCGGAGCAATTCCTTTTCTATCAGTCAGTTAGTAGGAACAAATATAGGAAGGTGGGGGCGACCGACATTCCTTCTTACTCATTCATAGAGATAGGTCTATTTTGGTTAGCCGGGGTGGGGAACGAGGAGAGGGCCCTTTCCATTTTCAGTTGGGTGGGAGAGCTTGCTTGCCATGAAGGAAGGCAAGGCTGGCTGCTCTATCTGGGATGAATGATCTGGAGCAGGAATATCCCATCCCAGGCAGGTCCAAGCAAGCAAATAGGCTGCATTGCGGAACATTTTTGTAGCATATCGTGGCTGGTTCTGTGCTCAATCAATGATCGTGGCATCACCAGCGCGGGGGGGGGGGGCGGCTGTTACCCCACGCCCCGCATTTCCAAAGCATCTCTCTCTTTTCCATCCATTATCTACGTAGAATAGAGAATCCGTGGACGTATAGATATATAATAGAGCGAGCGTGGCGTGGATTCCTTTGACCGGGCTTATTTGTCCTTTCCAAACCTTTCTTGACCATCCTCCCTGCCTTCCAAAGCCAACCGCTTCACCGAACACCCCTTTCTATATTCATTCTACCTACCTACACGAATCAGCCATACAAACCATGCATGCACAGATAAGCACAGAGAAATGTACATGCCCCACCTACCTCAATCAAATGGCTGGCCGCACTCCACCTTCCTAAACTCACAAGCTTGGACTGTAATGATGTTGGATTGTCTGATCCGCCCGCCGCCTCCGCACATTCTTATTTAGCTACTGGTTCTCAAGCACAGCACATTCTTTTCTGGCAAGATTTCGTTCGTATGGGGTGATTCCGTTGGGTTCTTATCAAAAAAGTGGGTTCAAAAGGCTCCCCGTAGGCAGGCTTATTATTGGAAACGATTGGGTTCTTTTTGCTCGGCCATTGAATCTTGTGAACCAATTGAGACCGAAATTGGAAAAAGAGATGCGAACGGAGAGGAATAACCAATCGATGAAGGAACATGAAACCATTCCGTTTCGATAGAGGTACGGAGAACGATTGGGGGTGATAAAGTAGGTAAAGTGGTTGGATTTTGCGAGCTGTTCCAACCACTGCTGGATGTGATTCCAAGAGCCGAACGAGAATGAATACCACACATAAGAGTCAAGATCGGGCTCCCTGGTGGAATGTTTAACCAATTCATTTCGGATCGATCAAATTGGTACGGAAGTTGTAACATGGGAAAACTACGGAAAACACCACTTATTCTAATAACCCGGTGACCTACCAATTGCAGAAGTAGGATTTCTGGCAAGCAATAAGCACTCGAAGAATACGATTCGGGTGTACCATCTTCTTTATCACTCCGAGAGAAAGGTTCGGGAAGAAGAGGAAACAGCAGAGGAATCCGAATCGGACCTAAATGGGAATGACATGAAAAGTCTTTTTCAAAACCCATGATTAAGGGCGTTACTACAATATAAGAGAGAAATGGATAAAAACTGATTAGTGTAGATAAATTTGGTAGAATCTGTTTATGGAATAGTCCAATAAATAGTCGTCTCATTCCCTTATTCGTTCCTTCTGAACTTACTTTCTTTCGTACTTAACTGAAATGTCCGTACTTAATAAAAGACGAAAGGGTTGAATGTTTTCGAAACCGTATCAATACTTTTACTTAATAAGAGAAAGATTTGGCTAAAATATAGATAAAAAAAGGGTGAGCAAGCGAACTCTCGACCAACGCCTTTTAGTTACTTATTTGAGAGCCCAATAAGTCAAATTGAAACGTAGTCGCTCGACCAAGGGCCCCCCCACCCAATAAGTCAAATTGAAACGTAGTCGCTTGTCCGCATCGGGCAAGGTTGAATGCTTTCGAAACTATATCAATACTTAATAATGGAAAGATTTGGCAAAAATATGCGTCTTTCCTCACTGGGGATTGGGGTGGGTGGGTAAATAGTCTTCGGATGAGCCATCCTTCCTCTCCTTAGATTTACTATAGTCGCCTGCTTCCTTGATGCTTATTGGGTGGCCCCTCTCAAATAAGTAACTAAAGGTTGGTCGAGCCATGCTTACGCATCCTCTCCTTGACAGTCGAGTGTGCCCGCATCCTCTCCCTTATGGTCGAGCCCCTCCGGTCCTCGCTTTCCTAACGTCAAGCGAGCGTTCAAACCCTCACCCATCGGAATGAGTGAGTGACCCCTAAAGAATATAGGGCCCTCTCCTTAATTGAGAGCGTGCTTACGCACCCTTGCCCCATTCCTTAAAGGTCAAGCAAGCAAGAAATTTCAATTTGACTTATTGGGCTCTCAAATAAGTAACTAAAAGGCGTTGGTCGAGCGTGCTCCGCATCCTCTCCTCTCCTCTCCTCTCGATGGCGGCCCTCTCCTCTCGATGGCGGCCCTCTCCTCTCCTTATCAGTCGAGCCCCCTCTCCTTATTAGTCGAGCGTGCTTACGCACCCTAAAGGGTCCTTAACAGTCGAGCACCTAAAGGTCCTCTCCTCTTGGGTTGACTTATTGGCCCACCCAATAAGTCAACCTGGGGTCGAGCACCTAAAGGTCCTTATCAGTCGAGCCCCCTAAAGGGCCCTATATTCTTTAGGGGCGGAGCCACTCACTATTCATATGGTGAGGACCGGTAGGGGCTCGACTGTCAAGGAGAGGGGCGGAGCCACTCACTATTCATATGGTGAGGACCGGTAGGGGCTCGACTGTCAAGGAGAGGGG
>Ga0213496_10000036_pt1 | contig 16085 bp, 10 predicted proteins | sample Lodgepole_Yose_2_FD_150977 | JGI IMG/M metagenome (GOLD analysis project Ga0213496, IMG submission 150977) | Leaf-associated microbial communities from Pinus contorta in Yosemite National Park, California, United States - Lodgepole_Yose_2 | ecosystem: Host-associated > Plants > Phyllosphere >...
AGAGAGAGAGAGAGAGAGAGAGTGAGGTAGAGAGGCAGAGGGAGAGAGGGAGAGAAAGAGAGAGAAGGGGAGAGAGGGAGAGAGAGGGAATAAGAAAGGAGGGGGAGAGGGAATGAGAGAGGGAGTGAGCAAGAGAGAATGGGAAAAGGAGAGGGGAAGAGTTTTACAAAGGCAGAGTGAGGAGGATATAATGTTAGAGAGAGTATGTGAAAGAGACATTATGAAAGTGAGAAAGAGAAAGATTGGGAGAAAATGAGAGAGGCAGATGGCAAGAGCGAGGGAGAAAAAGTGAGGGAAAGAGATAAAGAGAGAGAGAGGGAAGGGAGGTGAAGGGAAGGGAAGGGCGCATGCCAAGAGAAAGGAGACAGGGGGAAGGGAGGAGGAAGTAGAAAGGGAGTGAGTAAGAGATAGAGAGAGATATAGAGCGCGAGAGACAAAGAGAGAGAGGGAGAGGGGGAAAGAGAGAGTAAGAGAGAATAAGAAGGTGATATATTGATAGAGAGAGAGATAGAGAAGGATACAATGTTAGAGAGAGTGAGAGAGAGACATAGTAAGAGTCAGAGAGAATGACTGAGAAATAGTGAGAGAGGGAGAGAGATAGCAGGAGTGAGAGCTCAGAGCAAGAGTTATAGGGAGTGAGAGAGATAAAGAGAGAGGGACAAAGGGATGGAATGAAGGAGAGCATATTTTGACCCTTTAACATTCTTTCACAATATATTCATACCCATTTTTTTGTTTATTTATCATCTGAAGTGATATTCTCATTGGAATTTATTGCAAAATGGAATTTTTGAACTAGCACCTCCCATGTTTGCTCATGAATATCTATGGCCTCACTCCCATGGAGAGAATCATGAATTTATGCTAAAACCTTGAGTGTTGAATCTTTAAACTTTTTTTTGCTTTCCACATAGAATTTTCGCAAATAAGGAACCGGACAAGGGCGTTGTACTTTGTTTGAGTCGATCATTGAAATTTTTAAAAGAAAAGAAAAACAAATATGGGGTTTCATTTGATTCATTTGATGCTAAGTCGAGTATTTGCAGAATTGATTTTCATTGAGAATTACTTCCCATGATTTCATTTTCATATCATGTATGCGTATGAAAGGAATTTTTTCTACATATTATATTACTGTTTTACATTGTTTAAATAGATCATTAATAATTTTAAATTAGAAATGGGAAAATTAGAGTTTTATTTAATTAATTTGTTTATAAATAATGTTGTTCATAATTTCACTCTGTAGCAAACATGATCCTTTTGGGATTTTACATTTGTTTGGAATTTGTCATTTTTTAACAACTTTGTTCCTTCCCACCAAAACTTTATAGGAAAAACAAGGTAGTTTATTGTGTAGGTGAACAAAGCTAGATATATCTTTGATCTAAATAAAATATTTCAAGTCGCAAGCCTCTTTTATGGGTGCAAAACGTGAGGAATGTTTTGCAACTGGAAATGTGTAATCAATCTATTAGCTTAACTTAATAAATTCAAATTTAAGATGCATTTACTATTTTTTTATACCATATGTATAATAAGGAATCTATAAATGTTTATAAAGAGTGAGTTGTTGTCTCCTAACATTTAATATTATTTTATATAACTATGATAATGTTTAGGGTGTTGAATATAATTTTGTTTATCAGATAAAATCATAAAAATAATATGATTAATACAAATACATAGAAAGAAATATTCCTCATATTTGCTTTCCCCGCATCATTAAATGGTGACCAAAATGAAAAAACTATTGCGAAATTTTAGATAATATTGTTTAGTCTGAAATAACATTGATAAATGTTTAAATTTTTATTTTATTATTTTAAACTAATAATTTCTAAAATACTCATGACTTTTGGATTGAAGTAAATGGTCAAAATTATAGTTCAAAGAACAAAATAAATAACTAAGAAGATATTTTCTTTACCTAATCTTCATCAAAAACGTTGAAAATGTAGATGTTAATTCTTTTAGAGAGGAGGAATAAAATGAAAGGTTTTTTTTGGTATTACATTATTTTGTACTAATATAAATATATCTCAACAAAAACTACACTATTGGTTACTTTATAGCCAATCAAATGCGTTATAGTGGATTCTGTATGTGGTTTACTTTACACTAAGGGTCCTACTTTTCCTTTAAATACGTCGATTCCACGTTGACTTCCCTTTAGAAATAGCGCTTCACCCTACATCGTTAATCTCTTCTCTCTATAATTAACGGTCATCACTCACCCCGATCAACAAAACAATTCATTGATCCTTCATCGTTTGATATCGCACATCACAAATCGAAAATCGCTTAAGGCCAGGGTTCATTCACTCTCTTGCATTCTCTTGAGGAGTTAATCTGTAAGCTGCTTTGTTTGGAAAACTTGCTCGTGGTATTAGATCAATATGATGACTAATACTCCTGATTGGTGGCAACGCATTAGGCAACTCATCCACAATAATATCAGCAAAATCATTTAACAGAGTTTTGATTTCTTCAGGTAAATCATCTAAGTTTTTGGAAGTCAAATTACCTTAGGTCTCCCTATGACAATGAAATGCATTTCTTCACCTTTTCCAACCTCTTGCAATAGCTCCTTTCCACTTATCAGCATAACACTGTTTCCAGGTGCTCCTTTGTCAGCTTCATCCTTCAATGGCAACAATCTATGTTTATTTCCATCCTTCTCCAAAGTATAAGTATTTTTCCTCCCATCATGAATAGCTTTCCGATCAAACTGGCAAGGTCTTCCCAGCAATACATGGCATAGGTCCATTGGCATTACATCACACAATATCACATCTTTATAAGTACCAATCTGTATCTCAACCTTGCATTGTTATGTCACAATAATCTGATGTCCTTCCTGCAACCATGACACTTTATAAGGAGTAGGGTGTATTGTCTTCACTAATCATAGCTTGTCCACCATCTCTGTAGAAACAAGGTTATTAGTGCTTCCACTTTCAATTATCACTTTACAACATTTATATTTGGATTTTCATGTAGTTCTGAATAAACTCTTCCTCTCAGTTGGTTCTCCAGTCTTTTTCTCTACCTTAAGCAATGCCCTTTTCAAAAATAGGGATTCTCCTACTTCAGGGGATTCTTCCTTTTCTATAATTTGAGGTGTTTCTTGCTTTGGCTAAGCCACATTCACATTCTTCTGACTTCTTGTTCTATTATGAGGACAGTCCCATGATCCATGTCCCCATTCCCCACATGTGTAACACCAAATATCTCTTCCTCAACCTCTTCCTCTAGGTGCAAATCTTCCTCTATTAAAATCTCCCCTCTGTGGCGGTTTTCTACTTGAACTTCCTACTTCATTCTGATGTTGCTGAAACCTTGGTCTGGTAGTTCCTCCACCTCTTACTGAACGTTTCCCTCTATTCCTCTGATTTTGTTTTCTCAACATCTTCTCTCTGCCTTCAAACCTGCTTGATAGGCATCTTCAATGGTCTTCAGACTCAGCAAGTTGATCTCATCCTGTATATCATATCTTATGCCATTGATATCTCTGGCTACCTTTTCCATGTCATCCTATACATGTCCTGTTCCAATACTCAATCTATAGAACTCTTCTATATATTCTTTATCAAACATTCGTTTTTGCCTTAAATTCTGTAACTGTTTGAAAATGTTTAACTGATAATCCTTTGGGATAAATTTAGATTTCATTTTACATGCCATTTTGTTCCATTTCTTGATATTGGACCTTCCTTTTCTTGTTCTGGATGTTTGTAGTTCATGCCACCAAATAGCTGCATGACCCTTCAATCTGGTAACTACAAATTTCACATTCTTTTGTCATCAACCTCCTCATAGTCAAAATATTTATCTAATCGATTAGCTCTTCTACATTGGGAATCCCTTCATACATAAGAATTTCGACCTTTGGTTTTCCACCTACTTTAGCCAACATCTTGATAACTTTGGTAGTTTCATTTTCCTCCTCCTCTTCTTTCTCAGAAGATTCTTCTGCAGCACTGGAAACTCCATCAGGTGTTCTCCTCTAGATCTCCTCCAGTAGAATTGCATTTGCTTCAGGTCTTCATCGACCTATGCCAGCTCCTCTCCTTGGCAGCATGTTTACTGCAGTCAACTCAATATCTGGGCTACGATACCAAAAATGACGTAGGATGCTGATGAAATCAAGTTGGTAGTCTCAAAACTAGACTATTGGTTACTTTATATCCAATCAGATGTGTTATAGCGGATTCTATATGTGGCTTACCTTACAATGAGGTTCCTACTTTTCCCTTAAATACGTTGGTTGCACGTTGAATTCCCTTTAAAAACAATGCTTCACCCTACGTCGTTAATCTCTTCTCTCTAGATCTAACGATCATCACTCACCCCGATCAAGAAAACAATTTGTTGATCCTTCACCGTTTGATATTGCACATCGGAAATTAGAAATCGTTTAAGGCCAAGGTTCATCCACACCTGAAATAATGCAATGCGATTATAATTGGTGATCCTCCACCGTTGATCAAGGCAAACTTGATCCAACAGTCAAGAGTGATATCGCACGGACCACTTGCGCAACGTTCATCCGACCTTATAGAGCCGATAAGAATTATAAGCCCTCGAGCTATAAAATTTTGGGTCTGTTCTGAGATTAACGCCCAATGACTTTATGACCCAATATCTATTGGATATACGAGGTCATCAAATCTACGGTCTATGGGTCTTCAACTAGCACATGGGTTAGAAACATGCCTAAACCCCGTTGTTGACTGTGATCTAAGAGTTTGAAATTGCGATCGATGGCTAGGAGTGAGTGCGGGTCTCCAACCACAATCAATAATTTTTGTGCTCTCCTACCCCCGCCATTAATACTAAATGACTGTGATCAACGCATAAACACTGAGATTTACAATTTAAAGTGTGAAAACAGAGAAAATACCCCGTTAAGTTTCAGAACGTGGATTCGCAGAGGTAAACGAGAGTCTTCACCAGAATTAACACACAATTGCACACTGAATCAATTTCTTCAATATAATAATAGTTACATAGTCTTGGCCCTCTCAGCTCAATTACAATGATTTATCTGACCTTTGTCTCAATCTGAAAACCCTATCTATCACTCAACTCTCGCCTCTCACTCCAATCTCCATCATGTCAGCTAATCCCTTTCCATTACATTTTCTTCTATTTATGAGTAAAATCCTATTCTAACTGTACTAACAACTCAATCTCAATTTTAATCAATCTAACAATCAAATCATTGTTTTTAAGTGCTATTACACACGTATGCTAACAACTTATCCCTTAGTCCAAAATAAAACAATTTTCTAATTATTACAATAATGAAGTAAAGATCATTTTCAAGAGATCCAACTCTCTCAACCAAAACTAACTTTTGCCCACTCAGGTCAGTGAAATTCAACTCATTTAGCCACAACATGTGAAAAAACCATCACATTGTTGGCTAAGTCCAGATGCTCCTGTATCTGTAACAATCTAATTTTTATATTGACATTTCAATTAAGCTAGATTTATGACTAGTTTAAAATAAGAGAGCGACAATTAACTTTCATTACCTCAAAAAATCCCTGCATTGCATAATCTAGGCCAAGATGCATGTTTACCTCTCTATTCATCCCTCGACAATTTTATCCATTACAGATAGATATATGATTTATATACTCTCTCCCTCTGCAACGTTTATTTCTAGCGAGCGGATATCTCATGACAACACATAATTAGTGGCGATTTATTTCAAAGATCCAGAGATTCCTGGGAGTTTGACACCGCTCATAAAATTGTGATTTTTGTTATTCTTGGTGGAATCAAGCATAGTAGTGTACATGTAAGCACTAGTTAATAAGTCACTAGCTCACCAAACAATCTTTAAGAACTTCTCTATATCTCAACGAGGATCTTATATATTTTCAATGATGGTATATCTTCTTTCTATCCATAGCTCTATGAATATGAAACTATGCACAGTGGTGTTACAATTCATGCACTGAAATCATCACACATGTAGCTAAAGGTTTGAAAAAATATATTTCAGACAGAGACAAAAACAACAAGCTTGAGAGAATACTTAAATATAGCGTCTAGTACTTACACATCTCCCTTGTATGGGGATGTAGATCACCATTCATGTAATCGATAGAGTTAAATATTTAATTCTATTTATTAATATTTTGGGATATTTTTATAAAAAAACAATTGAAATATTGTTGATCTCATTTTCTCTTAATGTTGCATTTATCCATACTTCAATGATTAATAACAACATAAATGAAACAAGATATTGGTCATTGCCTAAATATGATATATTCTTGTTAGTATATATCTTGGTTTCATAAGAGTCCAAGGGAATTTTTTATATTTTAGTGCCACATCTTTATAAGATTCCAACAAAACATGTTTAGTCTCCAATATTATTTAAATAAAAAATTCTTAAAAAACATAAATTAAATTATAAATTTTATGAGAATGTTAATGTGATGGTAGAAATTGTTTTTAAATTATCTTGTTTTAATTATAATTTATTTAAAATTTTGAATCCAATTGTATGCATTAACATTATAAAAGTATATATATGAATCCAGAAATTGTTTGCAAATATAAATTATATATTGAGAATGCACCCTTCTTTAATTATGTTATTTTTTGAAATACTTATGATTTTTGTTAATACTTTTGCAAATTTCAAGTAAAATATAATAGAAAACCTATAACTGTTTATTTTCTTATCATTCTCTAATACAATGAATGTTTGTAACAAATTTAGCCCCCTATTTATGTCATTACATTCAGTGGTTTTGTCATTAAACTTTTTTGCATGAATCACTCTTTATAAACTAGTGATCTCTTGCATGGCTATAGATGTTTGTTTCCTTTTTTGTTAATTTAAGGACCTTCATTATATCAGAAGATTACATTGGTTTATACAATTTTTTAAAATCATACTGTCCTCACCCATACCATATTCGTTAACGAGTAGGTAATTACCAAAAAAATATAAGCCATTACCAAAAATACTTTTTAAACTAGAACCAAAAAGAAAGATCGATATATAACTAACTACCATTACAAATCATATTATATTATATTATCTATATATATATATATAATCCTGAAAGCAAAAAAACATAAACAACCAATCAAAAACAACATCACACAAACAAAAAATCCCGAAAAGCAGATGGACTGGAAAACAAGAAAAGTCCAAAGAAGCAGATGGACCGGAAAACAAGAAAAGTTCAAAAAGGCAGATGGACCAGAAAACGACACACCAGAAAATCAAGAAAAGACAAAAGCCGATGAGCCTGCCGTTACAATGAAGAAATTACAATGAAGAAAGCGCAAAAGCTTGCCGTTATAACAAAGCCATTACAATCACTCATACAACCATTACAAAGCCATTACAATCGCTCATACAGCCATTACAGAGTTCATCCAATAAAATTGCTTGTATGAGTTCAAGACATTCTTAAACGGCTTAACGAATATGCATCTGTGTGTTTAGATGTGTATGAGTTCGTTCTATTGGGCTCGCTCTTCCTCCATTCTGCACAGGTGAGAACAGCAGCCCTCTAAATTGGGTGAAGCGGAAGTATAAAGCAAGTAGATGAATGTCGACATGGATGAGGAGTGGAACATATCAAACATTTTGATTTTGATTTTGTCGTGTGCCTGTAGCTTTTGTTTTCCAGCCGTTTAAAGAGCTGCAGCAATCTTCTGCTTGGGGTTGTGCTTTTGTGGTCTAGCTTTCGCTTCAGCTTTTCTTGTGTAGCAGTTAAAAACGCTGAGCATATTTCCGCATTTTGCAATCTGAGCCCTCCCTTGAGGTTGTGCTTTTGTGGTCTAGCTTTAGCTTCGGCTTTTGTTGTGTAGCAGTTAAAAATGCTGGAGCATATTTCCGCTTTTGCAATCTGAGCCCTCCCTTGAAAATAGAATTGGCATGAAAATGTAAGAGATAACCAGCGCTGCAATCCGAGCCCTCCTTTCTTAACATAATTTGCAGTATGTAATACAATTAATCATCATCAAGTATCAAGGATCTTGAACGGTTTAAGTCGATTCAATTTTTCGATTCATAATGGCATTGGCATTGCAGTACCTCTCCTCCTCCTCTCAGAGTTTCGTTGTGTGGTCTAGTCTCGTGCGTCTGTATGTTTGGAGCTCCACATGTTGTGTTTCCGTATGAATGTGGTCTGGTCTGTCATCTGTTTGGTGTGTGACTATATGTGTTTTTATGTATGTTTGGTGTATTCTCTGAGAGGTGGAGGCAGAAGCAGAGGCAGAGGCAGAGGCGTGTTTGTGTTCCGTGAGAGGTGGAGGCGAAGGCAGAGGCGTGCTTGTGTTCCATAAGAGGTGGAGGCAAAAGTAGAGGCAGGTAGCGCATCAATTATTGAATCAAGACAACTCTGCCCAGGGATCACAGTTGAACGAGGCATCCGACTCGATCACAGGTAAATAATAAGGCATCACTCTTTGTATGCATCACTCTAACTATGGAAGATTAGCTTAATGAGAGAGGATTTGATTTGACTTTAGAAACAAATTTCTTTCTTATAGCTCGATTCGATTCTTTTGCTGTAAATTGATGTTCAGTTTTGTTTGGTTTTTTAAATTAAATCCTTGGTGAAGAGGAAGTATAGAACCCTTAATGCACAGAAATCGAGAGAAACAGGGCTGCCAATATCATGGTTGGATCTGGACGGTAGCCATCGTTGAAGAATGGCTATTGGGAAAGTTTTTCTGGAGCAGGAATTCCGCAGAGCCTGTGGTTTCTGGGTTTTTAAAATCAGATCCTCTGCATCCCTACTTGCGATATAGATCCCTACTTGCCAATATCAGGGTTGGATCCGGGCGGTGGCCATCGTCGAATAATGGCCATTGGGAGCGTTTTCTGGAGGAGAGGGCCTGCGGTTTCTTGGTTTCGCTGTGTTCATAAATAAATTTCTGATTGAAGTTACTGATGCGATTTTTGATCCCATCTCCTGAGATTTGACTTTTATTGTCCATTAAAAAAGAGCTCCATGAGAGTTGGGTGAGGCAACATGCTCTATATCAAACAAAATTTAGCGTTGCGAGGTCGATTCTGATCCGGCGATTCAAAGGGAAAGATGGGCGAAATACCATCTAAATTGGGTCAATGCATCATAGCATTAAATTTCGATGGACAACCCTTGGAGCCGTCCAAGCTCCTAGGGAAGGGAAGAAAACATTTGATGGTCAAGAACGATACGACTCTGACACCATTGAAAAATGGAGGAATGTTGTCCTGAGTTGCAGAAATAGAAGGAAGGTTTTGACGGAGAGGCATGTAACAGGTGAGAACAGTAGCCGTCCACATAAATATAAATCTGAGCATTTAATTCGTTTAATTAATAGATGGCTAGCATGACCATATATACCCATTTCTATGTTATGACTTTTCGCCAATTATTATTGATTTCCATTTCTGCTTTAAAAGAGAATGAAAGAGATGAAGATGAATATCGTTTGCGTTTGCAATAAGCACTCCTCTAAAAAGATCAATAAGCACTCTTAGAAGACCGAAAGTATAGTTAGATTCTGCGAACTTGAAAACGCAAAAATGCATAGTTTGATGATTCAATTAGTTCCTAGTCTTCTAAGGCATGCCCAGCAGGGGAATGAAATGCGATTAAAACTTGTGATGCATGCAAATCAGATCAACCATGCAGATCAGATCGACCATGCAGCGTTATTTGTTTCTAATTACGATCAATGAAGCAAAATCTAAAATAGATATTACTCAACTGTTCACAGATTTAAAAAAGTTGACTGCAAGCCAGAGTGCCGCGCTTTGCCGGAGTATCAGATCCTCTACATCGATGGTGAGGCAGTTTCTTGGGTATTTTAAATTAAATCCTCTGAATCCATGTTTCTTGGTTTTTTAACTAAATCCTCTGAATCCATGCTGAAGCAGTTTTTTGGTTTTTTAAATTAGACCCTCTGCATCCATGTTTAGGCAGCAGCGTATATAGATCCCTCATTGCACAGAAAGCCAGAGAAACACATCTAAGGGCAAGGAAAAAGGGATTGAGCAACGCCGTAACCCTTGCAAATATCAGATTCATCCCTTGGAGGTAAGCATGGCATTTTCTTGACTGACTCTGTTAATTTAGCACTATGGAGATTAATTGGGGATTTTATCAGAAATACATACATTTGAGATGAAGAGATTGTTCAGATTGTACTATACTTGCATTGAATTTCTTGTAAAAGTGGATAGGCTTCTCTCCTAGCTTTCTACCTGTCCCTTAAATAATATCAATGGTTTGCTTCTGCATTAGCTATCTCAGGTTTCGCACATAATCTGTTATATTTTCTAGGTTAAGAATCTGTTACATCCAAGGGTAGGGTCCTGACAACGCTCTTCAGTGATTTATTTTATCATTCGTAGCTAAAACCTACCTACTATCAAAAATCTATACAGGTTATTTCGTTACTCAGATTGAATTTCTGGGATTATATTTGGATTCAATATATTTGGTTTATATATATATTCAATTTCTGAGTTATGTTGGACTTGTAATTTAATGTGTCAAAGTTTCTAAACAGCCAGCATGTGGATCATATGGATTTGATTTGGATGTCATGGCTTTATTCATATGGTTACAATTTGGACATCCAGTGGAAAAGATATTATTATGTTTGCTGGCATTAAGGTTTTTTAACAATAGATTTGTTAAGGTCATCAAAATATGTACATAAAAGAGCATTTAACAATTATTATTGATCACATATTGTTCGCCTCCTTTAGGTTTTGAAAGGGTAAAAATAGATGTTCACATGATTTGGCAAGGCACATCGAATCAATAGGACTGTGTGCATGGCTAGAAACTTTCCGTGTGATTGTTGTTGCTGCCCCACCTCAATTCAATTTGCAAGGGAGTCGGCCATTTTCAAATGTTTCATTGCTTCTTCTTGTGACCCTCTCAATAATACTCAATTCACTCCAAATAGTAAAACATGGTAGTATCTACCTTTTTAACATTGTGAGTTTGTGGCTTTTATCATATTCACAAATTTCATTGAGCCATTTTGAAATGTTTCAGTGCTTCATCCTCGTGTGAACATGCCAATAATGCTCAATTCACTCTAAATAGCAAACCGTGGTAGTAATTACATTCTTAACATTGTGATTTTCGTGTATGTGGATTTATTATATTCACAAATTTCATTGTCATATCTACGCAGATTGAATTTCTGGGTGGATTCTTCTCTCCAATCACTTTCGACTATATTCGGGTTTATATTTTGGATTCTTTTGATTTATAGATTAGGCATAGATCAACCTAAATTTTAATAATAGTTGTTGTTGTTGTTTTCGCAGATGATAAGAAAGATATGAAGAATGTACAATCATGCTAAGATAGATGAAATATCTAGATATGAGCTCATTATGTTATCTTGAGCCAAAATAAACTAGCTTTCATTTATTTTTCATATTTATTATGTAATTACTCTAAAGACATTATAATAATAAAAAGTATTATTTTGTTGGAAGGGGCTGAAAAGCCCTTTCTCATTGCTCTTGAGGATGGACCATGGCTATCCTCAAGGGTTTGTTTCCCTCTCTCCTCCTTACCTTTTCATTTACTTTTATTTCTTTATTTGAGAACTAGATAGTTTTAGTTTAATAGATTGTAAATTAAAAAGTATCAAATAATGCGTCAACATAAAAAATTATAACATGTTAATTGAAATTCTCAAATTTTAAATAAACTTGAAGCTATGTAAATGCATGTGATTTATTCAATATAATATTTTTCCAACCATGGATTCTTGTGATAATTGCACAATTTTTTGATGTTGTTTAGTAGCTCAATTTGTGTATGATCAAGTAGTATGTCTTTATTGTATGTACATTGATTCGTGCGTGGTAATTGCAAAATTTTTGTATCCCTATTCAGTGACTGAATTTTTGTATGATCAAGTTGTATGCTTTTACTGTATACATTTATTGATGTTGTTTTCTATTACATTGTGATCATGAATTTCAATGCAAAATTTCGTGTAATGGTTGTTGTTTGAGTTTCATTTATATGATTGTGTTTTACAATGAATGAGTGACATGTTAATATGTATTTCGAAATGTGTGGGAATTTTCTTAGTTAATGTTTGGTGCTTGGTATCTATATCATGTTTGTGAATTTAAAACTTTTTTGTGTGTGTGATCACTAAAATTTGTTATGTAATGTTCAATGTATTTGTGTGGCTTTATAATGATTTTTGTGATGTTCATTATTTGATGTGTATTTGTGATTGTGTATGAGAATGGTTGTTGTTTGGGATTTACTTACATAGTTGTGCATCTACAATGAATGTGGACGACATGTTTGAGATGTACTTTGATCAAGTTGTATGTTTTTATTCTATACATTGATTCATGTGTTTTTCTATTTCTTTGTGATCATGAATTTAAATGCAGAATTTTTTTTAGTAGTTGTTGTTTGACTTTCAAATATATGATTATGTTTTACAATTTATGTGCGACATGTGAATATGTATTTTGAAATGTGAGAGAATTTTCTTTATTAATGTTTGGTGCTTGGTGTCTATATTATGTTTGTGTATTCAAAACTTGTTTCTGTGTGACGACTAATATTTCATATGTAATGTTCAATGTATGATGTTTGTGTATTTACAATGCTTTTTGTGATGTTCATAATTTGATGTGTGTTTGTGATTGTGTATGAAAATGGTTGTTGTTTGGGCTTTACTTACATAGTTGTGCATTTGCAATGAATGTGGATGACATGTTTGATATGTGCTTTGATCAAGTTGTATATTATGTTTGTGTATTCAAAACTTGTTTGTGTGTGATGACCAATATTTGATATGTAATGTTCAATGTATCTTTGTGTCTCTACAATGCTTTTTGTGATGTTCATTATTTGATGTGTATTTTTGATTGTGTATGAGAATGGATGTTGTAAGGGCTTTACTTACATAGTTGTGCATTTACAATGAATGTGGATGACATGTTTGATATGTAATTTGATCAAGTTGTATGTTTTTATTGTATACGTTGATTCATGTGTTTTTCTACTTCTTTGTGATCATGAATTTAAATGCAGAATTTTGTGTAGTAGTTGTTGTTTGACTTTCAAATATATGATTGTGTTTTACAATGAATGTGTGACATGTGAATATGTATTTTGAAATGTGAGAATTTTCTTTATTAATGCTCGGTTCTTGGTGTCTATATTATGTTTGTGTACTTAAAACTTGATTGTCTGTGAGGACCAATATTTGATATGTAATGTTCAATGTATGATGTTTGTGTATTTACAATGCTTTTTCTGATGTTCATTATTTGATGTGTATTTGTGATTGTGTATGAGAATGGTTGTTGTTTGGGCTTTACTTACATAGTTGTGCATTTACAATGAATGTGGATGACATGTTTGAGATGTACTTTGATCAAGTTGTATGTTTTTATTCTATACATTGATTCATGTGTTTTTCTATTTCTTTGTGATCGTGAATTTAAATGCAGAATTTTTTGTAGTAGTTGTTGTTTGACTTTCAAATATATGATTGTGTTTTACAATGAATGTGTGGCATGTGAATATGTGTTTTGAAATATGAGAGAATTTTCTTTATTACTTCTTGACGTCTATATTATGTTTGTGTATTCAAAACTTGTTTGTGTGTGATGACCAATATTTGATATGTAATGTTCAATGTATCTTTTTGTCTTTACATTACTTTTTGGGATGTTCATTATTTAATGTGTATTTGTGATTATGTATAAGAATGATTGTTATTTGGGCTTTCCTTACTTACATAAATCATTATTATTGTTAATACTTATAAGAAATAAAATTATAAAATATTATTATAAAAATTTATTTAAGTATCAAATAATGCATCAACATAAAAAATTATAACATGTTAATTGAAATTATGGAATTTTAAATAAACTTGAAGCTATGTAAATGCATTTGATTTAGTCAATATAATATTTTTCCAACCATGGATTCTTGTGATAATTGCACAATTTTTGGATGTTGTTTAGTAGCTCAATTTGTGTATGATCAAGTAGTATGTCTTTATTGTATGTACATTGATTCGTGCGTGGTAATTGCAAAATTTTTGTATCCCTATTCAGTGATTGAATTTTTGTATGATCACGTTGTATGCTTTTATTGTATACATTTATTGATGTTGTTTTCTATTACTTAGTGATCATGGATCTCAACGCAAAATTTCGTGTAATGATTGTTGTTTGAGTTTCATTTATATGATTGTGTTTTACAATGAATGAGTGACATGTTAATATGTATTTCGAAATGTGTGAGAATTTTCTTTGTTAATGTTTGGTGCTGGGTATCTATATCATGTTTGTGCATTTAAAACTTTTTTGTGTGTTTGATCACTAAAATTTGTTATGTAATGTTCAATGTATTTGTGTGTCTTGATAATGCTTTTTGTGATGTTCATTATTTGATGTGTATTTGTGATTGTGTATGAGAATGGTTGTTGTTTGGGCTTTACTTACATAGTTGTGCATTTACAATGAATGTGGATGACATGTTTGAGATGTATTTTGATCAAGTTGTATGTTTTTATTGTATACATTGATTCATGTGTTTTTCTATTTCTTTGTGATCAAGAATTTAAATGCATAATTTTTTGTAGTAGTTGTTGTTTGACTTTCAAATATATGATTGCATTTTACAATGAATATGTGACATGTGAATATGTATTTTGAAATGTGAGAGAATTTTCTTTATTAATTTTTGGTGCTTGGTGTCTATATTATGTTTGTGTATTCAAAACTTGTTTGTGTGTGATGACTAATATTTGATATGTAATGTTCAATGTATGATGTTTGTGTATTTACAATTCTTTTTGTGATGTTCATAATTTGATGTGTGTTTGTGATTGTGTATGAAAATGGTTGTTGTTTGGGCTTTACTTACATAGTTGTGCATTTACAATGAATGTGGATGACATGTTTGATATGTGATTTGATCAAGTTGTATATTATGTTTGTGTGTGATGACCAATTTTTGATATGTAATGTTCAATGTATCTTTGTGTCTCTACAATGCTTTTTGTGATGTTCATTATTTGATGTGTATTTTTGATTGTGTATGAGAATGGATGTTGTAAGGGCTTTACTTACATAGTTGTGCATTTACAATGAATGTGGATGACATGTTTGATATGTAATTTGATCAAGTTGTATGTTTTTATTGTATACGTTGATTCATGTGTTTTTCTACTTCTTTGTGATCATGAATTTAAATGCAGAATTTTGTGTAGTAGTTGTTGTTTGACTTTCAAATATATGATTGTGTTTTACAATGAATGTGTGACATGTGAATATGTATTTTGAAATGTGAGAATTTTCTTTATTAATGCTTGGTTCTTGGTGTCTATATTATGTTTGTGTATTTAAAACTCGTTTGTCTGTGAGGACCAATATTTGATATGTAATGTTCAATGTATGATGTTTGTGTATTTACAATGTTGTTTGTGATGTTCATTATTTGATGTGTATTTGTGATTGTGTATGAGAATGGTTGTTGTTTGGGCTTTACTTACATAGTTGTCCATTTACAATGAATGTGGATGACATGTTTGAGATGTACTTTGATCAAGTTGTATGTTTTTATTCTATACATTGATTCATGTGTTTTTCTATTTCTTTGTGATCATGAATTTAAATAAACTATGGTAAGAAAAGTGGCATTTCCTTATGGTAAGAAAATATAATAAACTATTATTAAATACACTATGTTCAGCACTTGTTTACAATTCTTTTTCTGCATCTATGAAAAATACTTATGGATGCTTTTCGTCTGTTATACTTCTGTTCACACAATGCAAACTCTGAGCACTTTGAAATCAAGATTAATCCTCAATTATTATATAGGCTGTTACTATATTGGCCGTGGACTCAATTTTTCGATTATGGTTACGAAGACATCAATCATAGATCCAAAAACCGAGATTACGATCTTGACTTCATATAAATTCATGCAAACATTCCTCTTTGGGGTTTGTCGAAGGAAGGATTGGAAGTGGAGGGGAGGAGGGGCACGAGGTGGAGTTGGTGGAGGTGGTGGAGGTGGAGG
>Ga0213496_10000038_pt1 | contig 15818 bp, 7 predicted proteins | sample Lodgepole_Yose_2_FD_150977 | JGI IMG/M metagenome (GOLD analysis project Ga0213496, IMG submission 150977) | Leaf-associated microbial communities from Pinus contorta in Yosemite National Park, California, United States - Lodgepole_Yose_2 | ecosystem: Host-associated > Plants > Phyllosphere >...
GACCTTTAGGTGCTCGACTGTTAAGGACCCTTTAGGGTGCGTAAGCACGCTCGACTAATAAGGAGAGGGGGCTCGACTGATAAGGAGAGGAGAGGGCCGCCATCGAGAGGAGAGGGAGAGGGAGAGGAGAGGATGCGGAGCACGCTCGACCACCGCCCACCACCCAATAAGCATCAAGGGGCATTTGCGTGCGTTTTACGGCTACTTGACACGCCCAAGCGGGTTACCCTGCGTAGGCTGAATATAACCCTAAGAATTTGGCCATCCGGTCAGGCAGTAAGTTGGTCCTGGGGGTTGACCTTTCAGGATGCGGAAGCAGGCTCGACCATTTCTTATAGCCTAATTTGGCCCTTATTACTCTATTTTATTCACTTTGGTTCGGGTCTAAAGAAAGACGACCAGCACTCCATTATTGCTTTGCAATATTGATTAGTTAATAAGTATCATGCATTCGCTTTACCCTCATACTAGCTGGCTGCTTCTACCTTCCCCACGATAGCTAACTAAGGACCTTCATTCCGCTCGCCTCCCATTATGAAATGCGCCCCCTTACTTCACAAAGAGAGCTTAAATCGCTCGCCCCTAACATTACTTCGCTAACCTTTCCGGAATGGGAAGAGAGGGGGGGCATGCATCCACCAGGTTTGATAACTCTCAATTTGCTTTAGCTAAATAGACTCCGTGCCTGCACTGCATTGAAAGTTATTCCATCTATTCATGCAAGATCAGGGGTCTGGTTGTTGCAGTTCATCAATTCAAGAGGGCAGTTTCCACGTACGATCAAACGGTGGTTCCTGTGCCACCCACCTACTGAAATGAATCTAATCTAGTAAGTAAGTTTTGGTTCTGTTCATATGAATGCTGAAAGTGCCGACCCGAGAGCCAGCCAGCCCTTCCTTCCGTCCAATATGCGGAGGTCGGGTTTTAGTTCCTGAATAGGGCAGTTCCGATCCTCCGACGATCCCACACAAAACTCAGCGGTCTAAAGCAAATAGGGAGAGTACTAACAAAGGTCTAAGTGGTGCCGTCCGTACCAAGTACGAAGATGTAAGCAATTGTTGGTTATTGAAGCCCCCCGTCTAACAAGGCTCTCCTCTCTGATGGACCATCACTCCGTGCCTAAAGCAAGTGGTTGTTTAGAACGCTCTTCCAAGAGAAAAGTGAAAATAGACTCAACTGCATTCAAAGTGTAATGGTTTTTATAGCTTGTACTAATCACTAGTATAAGCTGTGCAATCACTACGAGTCTAATGGTTTGAATAAGGTAACAGACAAGATGCTTAGTGACTATGAGTAAACCGTATTCATTACAGGTGATATCGAAACATGTATACAAGCTAATACAAGTACCTATGTAGTTACGTAACCATTACTGTTCAATCTTGTACTATGATTCCATAATACAGGTAATGCCTGAATACGGGTAATCAATACAAGCTGGTTACAGAGGAAGCCAACTTTGAAGTCAAAGAATGCTTTCTTTGCATGGTTTATGATTGTAGGGGTAAAACATTGATAACCTTGACTAGGAACCCCCTTTACCCTATCTTCCCTTTCCTTCTGAAGAAGTATTCTTGGTACAACTATTACCTTCCGGGTACCGCTATTACCTTTTCTTCCGGCCGAGTCTTGACGATATGATTCATCCATTAGAACCAACTCTATCGCTAGGAATTGATCTACCTGCCTTTCGGTTCATGCCTGTGCTAACTACCTACCTGAAGAACTATACCTTTCTACCTATACAACTTGCTTCATTAATTGCGGGGACTGCTGCCTATTATCTTCTCTTATCAGAACCACTGGATCAACGAAGAAGGAGCAGAGAACCCTACCATTCGCCAGAAGTGGAGGACCTAAATAGTCAGCGCCAACAGAGTTCTCCCGCAGCTCGAATAAAGGCAGGCAACAAGTAGTATCAATGGTGTAAGGCTTAAAGGAGAGCCATTTACAGGGGCGGAGACGGGAGAAGCAAGGGCGGGAGTAGAGAGAGCCATAGAGCCAGCGCTTCGCCTAGAACCCCTGCCCGTAGTTCAATATTTACGTGTTCCAATCAAATCTTGACGCGTTAGCAGCCGCTATTCAATTTGATTTACTACCATAACCTTATTTAGATAGGCTCTGCCCCTTCTAGGTAAACTAAAGAAATGGCTGGAACTGGGGAATATGAAATCGGCTCTCGATCTAGCTCAGATGCCTTCACTGATTGTGGTTCACTGGCATCATCAAGGGGATCGGCTTAAAAACCCCACATGAACCTATTCTCCGGGTCCCGCTCCAACCACTCGAGAGAATAACCAATACCTTCTCTGGAAGGCCCTCGAATCCATAAGATATCTTCTCCATCCCCCATCCAAGGCCTAACCCTTACCCTATAGGGGAGAGGACCGGTCGAACAAGATAAACCTTCCCGCGCTGCTTATTATTAAAGCTGCTAATGTTTAGAGAAACACCGATCGGAATTGGGTGAGACGTGGGATAGCTCATCCTTAGGCTTGTTTAAACCCCAGACTCGTAAACCCTTTACCATCTGTCTCTCAATATAAATAACCCAAAATGTAGTACTTGCAACCAATCGATAGCTAATCCAATAATCGGGATCGGATGAATCACGATTATACGTTCGGGTACAGGCTACTAAATGAGAGAGTCCGCTCATGAAACTCCAACCCCTGGTTATATCCGTTCCGAAGAACATGCAGGTCTTATTGTTGGTTCAATTCGAAGGACAGGCGGATACATGAAGTGAGGGAATTCTGTTCGAATTGGAGAGAAGCAGGCTTATGGAATTCACTTCCCATCATTCATTTCCTCCTTGTGGTCTGCTTGGTTAGTTAATTCGGTTGTGGTATTTACATCAATAAAAGCTGCTGTTTTCTGGTCCTTACCCTCTTACTTTACGAAGGCCCACGGAAGTCCAGGAAAGGACTGAAATGCCTCTTACTTGACGAATGCCTTTATCAAATGGAAGAAAAGAGGCTGAAATGCCAAAAAGACTTTACGAAGGATCACTTTAACTAACCAATACATGATGAACGTAATAAAGCACTACTTAATAAATGCGAGCAAGAGGCCGGCTGGATAATAAGTCGCATGCATGCTTTAGCGACACAAGATGGGGGCGGACTTAACCAAACATCTCACGACACGAGCTGACGACAGCCATGCAGCACCTGTATGCCTTTGAGTGTAGTCCTGTTACGAGACACACATCGGCGATTGAGCTACAATAGCAAATTACACACCCTGTTCTGTATCCAGAGAATCGCTATGAGCGGAGAGACTTCGAATACTAGTGGATCATCAATGATTAGGTATGTTTTTTATATACGTCAATGCGTTTAATGGGTGGATAGATCAGATATAAAATGCGCATTTGTCTTTATATAATGCACCCGTAGCACTTGGTGGGCTCATTTGTTTAGATCACTTAGATTCATTTCGTCATTTTTTTTCTACCCATTTGAGAGCGAGGTCATCCATTTGAATGCTCCATCGTTGTGCTGGAGCCATTGCTTCTACGAATCCCCTCATCCTATCCCAGCTATGGAGGAAGCATGCACTAATGATTGGAAGCAGTCACTTTGATGAGCGTACTCTAAGGTGTAGTAAATGCTCTCTGTTAGGCTTGGTTAGGGGTCAAACGGGATGGGATGGTTAAGTGCCGATCGGGAGGAAATCCTGGGATGCATTGGGAGGATAAACGGAGAACATAAGGAGCTTTATTCTAGTGGTCGGGCACTATGATCTCAAAGCTAAGTATCGGTATAGCAATTGAGGAATAAAGCTTGGAGGATCTAACCGCGGAGATATGATGTTCCACTCCGGCACTAAGATCGGTAATATTTTCCCGGGTGTACCGTTGCTTTTCTCATTCTTATGCTCTTCCGGTTGTTGGTTCAATAGTTCAATGGTTCTACCTTGGCTCTACACCCTAACTTCAATAACGATAGCTGCCCGTAAGATTGAGGTAGATACAATATTTAGACCGCCTATTTATCCCTTTCGATTCAGCCAACTAACTATGCCTTTTACAAGAGGGAATAACTTCTGTACGTATGAAATAATTGGGCTTCAAGAGACCCTTCTTTGTTTCGGTTCGACCCCCTTACCAAATAAGTAACCTTGGGCGTCTCTGTTATGATGTCACCATATATAAAAGAGAATATACGTTATTATGCTCTAGCTCATTCGCTTACTCATTCTATTCCATTTGCTGCTTCCCTGCTACGGCTCCCTGGCTCCCTGGGAACCAACGAGCTAGGGGGAGAGCCCGACCAACAGAAAGAGACGGACTGGAAATCGGATCATTAGCCCCACCCACTAAGTGGTATCCACTATCCATCTATTTTCCCGGGCTAACATATACTATCTATTCCTTTCTATCCCCTGGCCTCCTTTCCCCGAGCTGATACACTTCCAGCCAACCCCATTTTATTCATCTCTATTCAAAGAATATCATGAGTAGGCTTTGGCCGCATTCAAGGCGAGGGAGCGGACCCCCTTCTCCTTTCTAGTTTTCGACCGGTTGCATTCGACTTTTTCACGTTACTCCGCCTCACCAAAATGAACTTATATGAGTGAATGTTGCCGCCAAAGTTGCATTTCGGTCAAGTATAGAATGGTTGGGACAGATAGGAGTATGGGATACTAGTAAATTGATATAGGTTGTAGGGCATGCCGGTTACCCCTTTCCCACTCGGTGTTCAATAGGAAGAGCTGGATCGACAGCATATGTGTTTGTGCAGGTTGGGCCGCAGGGGTAGCTCCTCTATATCATGCTCCACCCGCTCTAAGCTTGTAAAGTTTCGAGTTTGGCACTCAGCATCACAAGCAAGTTCCCTATCTTACCTACCAAACAAATTGGTTTTATTGGTTTTAGAGACGAATAAACCCAGATTATTAAGTCCCCCGTCGGGCGGGGTTAGTTTGAGGGGAATAAGGGGTTCACGTTTAAGTAAGGCTTTGCCGTCAGGGATGAATCGATAAATAAGGCCTTGAAAGGCCCTATTGGGCGTTGGGGGTAAATACTTACAGTAAGGCTCTAGTTCAGTAATCCGGGATAATACTTCGTGAACTAAGGCATTGAATGAAGGGCTTGAAGGGTCCTCTCCGGCTTGCCTGATGGAGGGGATGGAGAACCCAGATAGATGTTACGGTGTTATATTATATACGCGATTTCGGTTTTACAACACCACACCGAGCTCGCTCTTGTGACGGGACGGGGGCAAAATAGCGCTTCAGTGACGGGCTTTCCGGCCCTATATTTCTTCCCCTCAAAGTCACTAATGACATGCTCGTATTCAAAGTAACTAGCCAGGCCAAGGAAAGCCTTCTATTTCTTCCCTCGAGGATTGAAGAAAGCGTCTTGAAAGCCTCCTAAAACCCAAAATACGCCCACTCCTGAAAACTAGGGTTGTGATAAAGGCCTTATTGATTTGGGAAGAGTTGGCCTTTATTTATGGATGGGATTGAGGAAAGAAAAGAGGCTATCGACAATGCTGCTTGTCATTCTTTCTATATATGTAATTACGCTTTAGCACCGGTAGTTCGGAACGGCCCACCCACTCACTTCTAAATCAAATAGAACGGGATTTGAGAAGAGGGAGACCCTAGAACTGGAACACCTCCCCATGATGGGATGGATGAAACTGGAGCGGTGGGCATTCCTGATGGTTGAGATGATGATGCACCTATTGAGGTAGGCACAGGATCTACCAGTTTCTGGGATGATATCACCATACACATGTTGGATGTGCTCGGTATCGACACTACAAGAGGAGGACCATAATATGTGCGAAGTAAAGTGGAGTCTTTGAAGACTCTAGGGCCTATTCCTGTAAGAGAGGAAATGGGTTGGCTTCCCTCAATAGTAGGCAAGACGTTGTTTGGATTGAGATGATACTTCGGGTAATAATAAGTCATCTGATCAACGGTTGTGATCTTCCCGTTATGTGGAAAAAGAATCATGCAGAAGACTGAGGAATCAACCGCCTGCATAGCATACATGTAACTACGTCCGAGGAGGATGTTGTAGTCCAATGGGGCATCTATGACCTCAACATCGACAAGAATGGTCTTACCGGCAAGTTCGATGGGGACATTTTGATATAGTCCCTATGGTTGAGAGGGATGGCCATCATACGCTCGAAGGGTAATTGTAGATGGCACTAACTCAGGAGATCAAAGTGTTTTCCAAACATTGGCAGACATAACACATGTGGATGCTCCCTCATCAATGATGCACCGATGAACAATGACGTTCTTTATTGTGACCAGAATTTGGAATGCAACAGAAGGTGGAAGGTGAGGTGTTGTGTTATCGATATAAAAGGTAATCATTCTGTCATCCGAAGGATCGACAAACCCCAAAGAAGATAGTAAGGCCTTCCTCTGTGATGGGCAGGTTTGAAGGACCTCTAAGGATGACATAGCGGTAGGGGACTGAGCTAGATCATCTACTATGCTGTATTGATGAGTGGCTCTTGCATGCGAATTCTGAGCGGTATGACGTAAAGGGATCTTCGGTACCTTAGGGGGTAGATCAACCTTAGGTCACGGTATCTTCAAGGGGCCACTACTAATGGGTGGAGAGTTGTTGGTATCAGTTGGCATTAGCTCAGCTATTAGCCCATATTGTCGACTGTGAGTCACAAGGTTCACTTTGGTGGAGTCCAAACATCAAATTTGATTGGAATGTCCAGGAGGATGATTATTGGACGATTGGCCTGAAGATTGGTTCTCGGACGTACTCACTAGGCCTTGTGATGGAAAAGGGTTTCTTAAAACAGTTAGTTGGTTTACAGGTGGGGGAGCCGGTTGGGTACCAGGTTGACCCTATCGGGCCCTAGCTTGGTCAGTTGCTTCCTTTAACTGAAGCAATTCTGGGAGAAGAGAGCAATTAGCCCATAAACACCACAAATAGTGCAAGAATGATTGGTCTGAAGCATGATCCGAGATTCAGCTATTGACTGCCTACACCTGATAGTAGTTACTTACCATACGACCTAGACCTTTTAGCCCTGGCTGGATGGCTGGCTTTCTTTCTAGCTTTCTTTCTGGCTGACTAACTGACTGACAGGAACTTCAATGGCTGGCTTAAAAGTGGGAATTTCACTAATGAAACCTGGCGTTGCCCATCCAGAGTCATACTAGCCGTACAACACTTGTGGGCGGCGTGTTCGCTAAGGCACTTGACGTTCAACCCCTCGACTTTAGCCGTATCCGTTGGTCATTCATTATATATGAGATTATACCACCATCGCTGATTCATTCACTTACGATATTAGAGCATCGCTGATTCATTCACTAATTCGTTCATTCATAGGCTTTTGAGATTCCTTTCATTGCCATTGCTCCATCCATGCATCGATCCGCCAGCCGGGTGACTGTTCAATCGCATCCCGCCATCCGGGTAACAACGATGGGAAGGACCTCCATCGCTCCATCGCTCCATCGATCCATCCATGCATCAATCCGGTGACTACTGGGCACTACCGCCATCCATCCGGGGAACAATGGTCAATACAGCCGGTGACTACTGGGCACTACCGCCATCCAGCCAAGACTGTTCGATCCCGCCCGGCATTTCCCTTCCCACCATCAATAAATCCATAACTAAATCCATCGCTCGATCGATCAATCCGGGAAACAATGGGAAAGACAGCCGGATAAGACAGTGAAATCCCGCCATCTGAGTAACAATGGGAAGGACCGCTCTCCGGGGTATGATGGTAAATACCGCCGTCCAGGTAACGTGTAAGATAGCGTGTAAGGAGGCCAACCGGGTAACGTGGAAGTAATAGGGTGTAAGAGGGTTGGAATAGGTTGGAAGTAAGAACATGGAAGAGGGTGAGCCAGGCAACGTGTAAGGCAACGTTCTATAAATGTGTAAGTAAGCAGTCCGCAGTCAGGAACAAGCCACTAACTTACCTCACTCGGGAAGGTAAAGCAAGCCAGCCAGGCGTAAGGTATAGCCATCCGAGGTATAGCCATCCGAGGGAAATGGGAGCCAAAGCCAGGGGAATGGGAGATAAAGCCAGACAGCCCCAGCCAGGGAAGTAGAGGGAACGTAAGTAGGGAAGCAGACAGTATAAAAGCCAGGGTACGCGTAACAGTCTGGAAGCCAGATAGGTAACGTGTAAGGAAGAAAGCCAGGCAACGTGGAAGTGGGGTTTGTCTTAGGCATTTTGTAAGGCATAATCCCCGACCGTACTTGGCAGTTTGCTCATAAGCCCCGGCCGTACTTGTCGGACTTGGCCTTCAATCCATTCGTGAGGAAGCGAGAAGCTACTCTCTTTTGGGCTATGGGTCCTAAGACACAATCCAACCAAAGGGAGAGTCGGGAGAGACAGATATCGTTGCTCGACCAAAGGGAGAGTAAGGATGGATATTAACACCCTTACTTACCGGGTTGGAAGGCGAAGCCTGACCTCACACCCACTCCTATTGACGGGTTGGAAGGCGAAGCCTGACCTCCCTCCATCCATGGGCGCAGCCTTACCTTCCCTCCATCCATTTCGCTATTGCTCCTTGTACCCTTTCCTCGATATAGTAATTGACTCGATAGAGATAGTCACCCGAAAGACTTACTCTGACTCTTAAGGGAGCTCTGCTCAGGTTTTACAGAATTCCATCCGTAATAACTGAACTCTACGGCACCGAGGAATCGAACCCCTTTGAACCATATAAAAACTACCGCAACGTATATAACGCGCCTGGATCAAGACCGAAGGCGAAGGCAAGTCCCCATTCCTATGACCGCTCCTATTCCCTTGCACCCAGGCCCACTTCCATAGCGGACATGCCAGTAGTTGATCCATCCAAGTGTTGATGTCAGCCTTAGAAGAATTAATCAGGTATACTGGAAGCGCAGTATACGGAAAACAATATGGATAGGAACGAACGCTCGATTCCTTATTTAGGGCCCAAGCAACTCCTTATTCATTTTCCTTCTCGACCCAAGGAAAGAAATAAGCGAACCTGAGCTCGCCCCGGCAGATCGGCCTTCCCTTCCTTTTCGACTTGCCTCCATTCTTCGAACTGCTAATATACCCGAAGGTACGGGCAGTCTGGCAAGCGGGCGTGGGATTACCCTTTCTTTGGTGCAGAAAGAGAAAACATAACTCCATAGAGCATTAGACAAAGTGTTTATTTAACGTATTAACTCATACGATTTCGGTCATTAGCCAGGTATCTAAGCTGCGGGTGAATCTACTGCATCCGGGCCTCTAACACTGATGCCGGGTGATCAATTAGATCATTCACTGATTTCATATAAAAACCATAACTTATACTGCTTATCGAACTAGGAGATCAACACCTGGGACTTTGACTCGGTAAACGAGGTAAATCACAGGTGCTTCTACAGGAGGAAAGGATGCTCGCTCTGTTGCTTTCACTTAGCTGGAGATCAATTGGTTCTGGTGAAAAAACAATTGCTTCAACGGATGCTTGCTCTTATGCGACTTATGGTTCGATTCCGATCGTTTCTGTTCTCATAAACATAATAAAAGCATAATTACGTATATAAGAAAAGAAGACCAAATCTTGGCACAAGATTCCGTAGGAGAAGGGTTGCGTAGGGAGCTGGCATCGTTCAAGGGAAAGCATCGGAAAGGCTTTTTATATGGAATCAAATTCCCTAGAAGTTCCTTGCCCCCGGAGGGACAAGCGGCTTCGCACCTTTAAAGGTACCTTCCAAAGTAATCCATTTTCCTCAAACTATATATAAAGTATATAAATCCCAATAACCGAAGGGAGTGATAGCCTCCCCATCCGAGCGAAGGGACGGAGTCACTCACTATTCATATGGTGAGGGATTCTTAGCCAAGCATCCTAGCGTAAAGGAGGTAGCCCAGCGGACTGACTAGCTGTAGGTGAGAGCTATAGCGTACAGTAGGTTATGAGCCCCAGATTGAGGAGGAGGCTAAAGTGCGTGGGGTCAAGCCCCAGTGAGGCTACTGGGAAGGCACTTATAGGGGCCTAAACGTGGATTCGAAGGGTAAAGCCAAGCGAGTGTATTAGCCAAGGTAATAGCTATAGCGTAATAGCCCATAGAAGGAGGTTGGGCTTATCACCTCACCCCAGCCTACTAGCTGTAGGAAGGTGAGCTCTACTCCCCAGCCCAGTGTGTTTGGCTAAGCCAGTGGATCCAGGCTACATTATCTATGTGAGCATGCATTTTTAGTAGCTCCAGGTGTTGGGCTAACCTAGGGAGAGATATAAATTGTATATCTAATTTCTTCCAGTCAAATTCATGGTTCAAATGAAGATGGATACCTTTGATCCCGATTCCTGTCAATATAACAAAATGCATGCCTACCATCGTTTGGCTGGAATCAAATAAAAGCCTCCCTTTGGTGCGTAGAGTCAGCTGTTTCCAGTTCCTCTCTTTGGCTAGTTGATCGAGTTTACTTTATATAAGCGAGCATTAGGAGCTCCTGGTGGAGGGCTAAAACCAAGCTTGGCAGCTAGTTATTCCCCAGTATAAGAGGTAAGGGGTAAGCGAACTCCCTATTCCCCGAAGCTATAGTATAACGGGGCGGGGTCAAGGGTCCGGTAAAACCCTGAAACCTTCTTTCTCTTTTTACACTAACCATACCACGGATTTGTTTAGGGTGTTGCAACTAGCAGATTAACAGTTTTAGGCCTTCGTTCATTAGAGCTTAACGCACGCTATAGATCGGTACCTTATCTTTGGTAACTTCGTGAAGACAAAGGGGAAGGAAGAGCTAAATAAACAAGAAAGCCCCGCGTTTTATTGCTCTAATACCACATGACACAAGAGGATATGATGGTCAATTAACCCGTATGAGTACCTACAGGCAGGAGAGAGGTCTGTGAGATAGTCAGGCGGTACATACAGCATGCATTTGGACGTGGGTGGTGGGAAATAGATCCTATCGCTTGGAACCCAAAGGCCCATCAGCGCAGGTTACTCTACCAAACCCAACTAGATCTTATCGCTTCAAGAACAAGGGAAGGGCTATATGGCTAACCAAGATCCCCAGTTTCATTGGTTATAAACACTTGCATTACGAGAGGAAAAGAGAAAGGTTTCATTACATCGCCTCATTAGTGCCGACCTACGGGAAAGAAAGAGGTTGGAAAGTTAGTTGGGCTTCACATCCAGCATTAGGATAGGAGGACCTGGGATAATGAAGTTTAGACTAAGACCCCTCTTGTCCAGGTGTTATAACCTAATTTTCGGATGGATGATTAGAATCTTGCTTGGATGGATAGATTCTCCTCTTGGAATGTTATCCCCTTTCTTTGAGGATATATAGAAAACAGTCTTACCGAAGGGAAGGCAGGGAGCATACTTAGCTACACTCAGACATCCGGCTACATACAATAGGGACACTCTTACCCATTCATACGCATTCACAGGACAAACAGAAGCTACTCCTTCTTCGGCAGCTGTCGTACCCCCTTACAGTCAGTCATACGAGTGTTACTGGACTAGACCATACCAAGACTATGCGAACCAGTAAAATCAAACAGGCAGAGTTGCCAGAGCGGCCTGCAGAGAGCCTCTTTTTCATTGGTTTACGAAGCCAAATCGTAGTCGTAGATAAAGTACTCTCGCCCGGCCCGCCCTACACCCTATATTTATTCCCTCAAAGCCATTTAAGCGAATTATTATTACTGACCGAACAATAGTTCGGCGTGCCCGCAATCCGAATCCACTTTCTTTCAGAGTTAGGATATAGTTGGAAATAGACATCATTTTGGGGTTTTATATATTGCTCAAGGCTGTCCCAAATAGGGTTTGAACGCTCACTCATCATATGGGTAAGGGAAGCTCAAGGCTGTTTCATTATCATTCTTTATATATGTAATTATGCTTTAGCATCGTATGGGATTCGACCCTAATCGATCGTACCATAATATCGTATACAAAGAAATAAAAAAAGAAGTATTACTTTATCTCGATGGTAATAAATATATGGGCTGATTAACCCTGCTATTTTTACCCCGTAAACCCTCTGCCTAGTTCTTTAGCTATTTATCACCCGCGAAGTCAATCAAAACAAAATAAGTAGTTACACTCAAGGCGAACATCACTCTAAAGGCCCCCTCCCTATACATGTTAAGTACAGAATTAGCAATATTACACGCCATAGAATAACGTACTAACAGAACGGCCAGACCACTTTATACTTATACCAGCCAGATAGATCTTCAACAACAAATTCCATAAACCACCTGTCTGGGGGGAAGGGCGGAACTAGATGCTTCTCCCCGGCCGAATACTTTATACGACCCCATAACATACCTTGAGATAACATCCCTTTATCCAAGGCGATCAACTTGGTAAGCAAGCGCCTATCGGCCCCCTACTTTCTTCCATAGTAGCAAGCTACCTTATTGGGGGTTTTCCTAAGAAGGAAGTGGTTCATTTGATCCTTGCTTTCCCAATCTACCCGGCCGGGAGGACCAGTCGGTATCTCGTATACATAAGTGTCGGGGTCGGGAAGACTTATGCGTAGCCATAAAAGGTGGAGACCTACCCTATGTATGTATGAAATAAAGAATTAGCTAGGGTGAGGGTGAGCTTGCCGAACTCTCGACCAACGCCTTTTAGTTACTTATTTGAGAGCCCAATAAGTCAAATTGAAACGTAGTAGCTTGTCCGCACCGGGCAAGGTCCGGCTCCCGTTGGTCGAGCCTGCTTAAGCATCCTGAAAATGCTATAATAGTAGGGGAATCTTGAAAAACCTCCGCCATTGAAGTTCCTGTCAGTCAGTTAGTCAGCCAGAAAGAAAGCTAGAAAGAAAGCCAGCCATCCCTTCCAAATCAGTCATAGTGGTTGGTTGGCGTAATTACGTATATAACGAATGAATGCATCGATATGTGTCATACCAGATTCGATGTGAGATATTGCCCCAAAAGAGAGTTGCTCGTCTTAGTTACTTATTTGAGAGGGGCCACGTTACCTCACCCTCACCCTATATTTCTTCCCCTAAAAGCCGGATGCCGTTGAAGAGCTTTTTCCCGACCAAGAACAGGCAGGCCTTCCTTGCACTAGGAAGCGCAAGCCCCTCCGGGACCTTCTTTTCGTGGTCAAACGATGTAGCCCACCTGGGGACTTGAGCGGTCTTAGACCTATACGTACGGAAAGCGGATTAATGAGAGGCCTTGTTCCCTCTCAACCAACCCTCCCTTATATCTATCCCACTCATTTGGGGAAGTTTCATCTTCTTCGTTCTCCCTTCAGCCAGCCTTCCCCGGGGCGGGCATCATAGTAAGACGAGATACGACGTGTGATATCGTCCTATGCCATATGTACTGAGCTTTCTCGGGAGACATGGGGAAAAAGCCCGCCTTCAGTATCGATTGGATGGGTGGAGGGAGATCATCGGGTTAGGTCAGGGTTATCAAATCGGTACTGCTGTTAGACGGCGGATAAAGAAACCACTAGTACTAAGTGCTTAGTAGATAGGGTGAGGTAGCTTAGGGTCTACCCCCGAATGTTAGCGATGGAAGCACAGTAGTAAGGTAAGTGAGATTGTTCGTAAGCTAGCGTGTGTAAGGGAAGGTAGCAGTGAGAGTGCTAGCGAAGGAAAGTCAAAAGGTAGCCTAGAGAGAAAGGAACGTATTTCCCGTACTATAAGCGAGATGAGCTTTTCCTGGGCTTACCCCTTTCCTCTTCCTTTGGTCGAGCCTGCTAACGCATCCTCTCTGATTTTGCATCTGTATCTTGTGTGGCTCGATAAGGAAATAGCTTATAAAGAAGCGCTGCGCGAAAAACTTTTTCGTTCGGCCATTCAAAGACTTTCCTGGTGAAGCGGCTGGCTACTCGATAGGTGCTACGCTGGGCCCAGACCTGATCACTTGGGCCATTTAAGGCTTGCTAATCGCTGGGAGCTTCACACGCTCATACCTAAAATGGTCAAATCGATTAAACAGTCAGTCACTGATGGAAAAGCATGGATGGTGGATTCTGACGAACTTTCTCCCGAGATGCAGGCCTCGCATTTCACTCACAGAGAGACATGAATGATTTATCTACGTAATGACATATATAATTCATTCATGCATAATGAAATCTCTCAGAGATGCATTCTCTGCTAAAGCGTAATTACGTATATAATATATCGAATTCCTCACATAACTCACACGGTGACCGGGCAGTGTCAAACGCTCCCGCATCGAATAATCATGTCGGCCATGTCAGCCGCAACCTCAGTCGGCGCATAAGGATCAGCTGAATGGCGCCTTCCCAAAGGTTGGTACGGGAGCCAAGCCCGTGCACGAAAAGGGCCAGGATCTATTCCGTAAGACCCTGCTTGTTGGGGGGTCCAAGCCTTGAAATAGATATCCACCCCTCACGCGGATGGACTTTCGTGTATACTCTGACAGCCGTGGGAGTTCCGGAGAAAATAGTTGGGGAGGATCGTCCTCCTCGGTCAGGAAAGGGAACAATCTACCACTACTTATGAAAAAAGACAGGTTTCTTGGTGGGCAGACCCAATTCTCGCTCACATCATCCCACCAGCAGAAAGCCACCGAAAGTGGTAAGGCAGGTTGAAACTCATTTCTTTCTTTATTGCTCATTTGATTTTCTTTTACTTCTTTCTCGGCCATATGAAGGAAGGTGGGAAGGCCCTAAACAACTCCGTTCATTATCATCCCGGCTCGATAGGGACAACTATCCACCATTTGCCCTGTAGGCTAACTCATCACATCACTTCTCCCCATCTCAAGACCCCCTCCTTGTTGCTTCATCTCGAGGCTTCCTTCCCTTCCTTGGTCTCGCTTCATCGTCCTACTTGAACCCATCTTCTCACCCACTTGGCCACGGTAGCTCGGGTAGTGAATTATCCTCATCCTTGTACGATGTGCATATTTCTGGTTGCATTTTCGCTTTCTCTGACTGATGGCTGAATTGGATCGATCCTTTTCGGGGCTTGATTTGGACGACCACGCTGCCCAGCTGGAACCAAGGGTACGCGTAATTTAAGGCCTTTCAAGAGTGCGTGATGAGAATCTGGAGAAGAGTTTCCTCTCCATATGAATAGAGAGCTCCTAACGGACATGAAGGTCCCGGAGGGGCTTGCGCTTCCTAGTGCAAGGAACGTAGTGCTTGCTTGACGTTAGGAAAGCAAGGACCCGGCAGGGTGCTCGACTGTTAAGGACCTTTAGGTGCTCGACTGTTAAGGATGCGCAAGCATGCTCGACTGTTAACCCCCCAAACCAATAAGTAAACCCTAACCTTTAGGTGCTCGACCATAAGGACCTTTAGGTGCTCGACTGTTAAGGACCTTTAGGTGCTCGACTGATAAGGACCTTTAGGTGCTCGACTGTTAAGGAGAGGAGAGGATGCGCAAGCATGCTCGACTGTTAACCCCCCAAACCAATAAGTAAACCCTAACCTTTAGGTGCTCGACTGATAAGGACCTTTAGGTGCTCGACTGTTAAGGATGCGCAAGCATGCTCGACTGTTAACCCCCCAAACCAATAAGTAAACCCTAACCTTTAGGTGCTCGACCCCAGGTTGACTTATTGGGTGGGCCAATAAGTAAACCCAAGAGGAGAGGATGCGCAAGCATGCTCGACTGTTAACCCCCCAAACCAATAAGTAAACCCTAACCTTTAGGTGCTCGACCCTAAGGATGCGTAAGCAGGCTCGACTGATAAGGACCCTCACCATATGAATAGTGAGTGACCCCTAAAGAATATAGGGCCCTTTAGGGGGCTCGACTGATAAGGAGAGGAGAGGACCTTTAGGTGCTCGACCATAGGACCTTTAGGTGCTCGACCTTAAGGGAGAGGGAGAGGATGCGTAAGCAGGCTCGACTGATAAGGACCCT
>Ga0213496_10000039_pt1 | contig 15522 bp, 12 predicted proteins | sample Lodgepole_Yose_2_FD_150977 | JGI IMG/M metagenome (GOLD analysis project Ga0213496, IMG submission 150977) | Leaf-associated microbial communities from Pinus contorta in Yosemite National Park, California, United States - Lodgepole_Yose_2 | ecosystem: Host-associated > Plants > Phyllosphere >...
TCGATTTCTCGCTCGACCATAAGGATGCGCAAGCAGGCTCGACTGTTAAGGCCGCCATCGCCGCCATCGCCGCCATCGATTTCTCGCTCGACCATAAGGGATTTCTCGCTCGACCATAAGGGCCGCCATCGCCGCCATCGCCGCCATCGAGAGGGCGTGCTCGTCAGTAGAGCGTGCGTATAGTTTCTGCGTTCAGTCAATCTACGCAGAGTGAATCGGTCTGAAGGTGCGTGCTTTGCTCTCTTGACCAGGAACCGGGCAGGCTACGTGCTTTGCTCTCTTGACCAGGAACCAGGCAATAGAGAGTGAGTCTCTCTCAAGCCATCCACACTGGTAAGGTGGAAAGAAAGGTCCCGGAGGGGCTTGCGCTTCCTAGTGCAAGGAAAGCCATTCAATCAGTTTGGCAGGCAGGAGAGGCTAGAAAGATTGTTTCCAGAAATCCAATCTGTCCCGGCAGGAGGGCCTCAGATATCGAGGGGGAGCAAAAAACGGGCTTTGCTCCCCTTTCCAATATAAGAAATAGGGGTTGAAGTTCAGACCGCTCACAGTAGTAGTACCAATAGAGAAGATCATGAAAGAGGCGATAAGAGCGGTACCCGAATCCATTTACGATCTCGAGTTTCCGGACACATCGCACTTCCGCCCGGGTCGAGGCTGCCACTCGGCCCTAATACGGATGAGAAAAGAGTGGAGAACCTCTCCCGGTGGTCGAGAGTTCGTTACCTCACCCTCGTTTCAAGTCATCTTGGAATTCGGCATAATAAAGTGTTTCCACACCATCGACCGACATCGACTCATCTCAATCTTGAAGGAAGAGATCGACGATCCCAAGTTCTTTCGCCTCACCCAGAAACTGTTTTCCGCCGGACGACTTGTAGGAGGTGAGAGGGGTGGCCGCCCTTCCTACTATGGGGTGGTCCCACACAGTGTACTACTATCGGCCCTACTAGGCAACATCCACCCACACAAGCTCGATCAGGAGATAGAGAGGATCCGACAGAAGCACGAAATTCCGATTGTTCAGATAATCAAATTGGTTCTATTAGAGACAGGTCGTATTGATGACCAAGAAAACTCTGGGGAAGAGGCAAGCTTCAACTCTCCCCCAGTGCCAGTGGGAGGAGACAACAGAGCCATCGTTGTGGGGGGGGTAAGAAGCATCCAACGCGAAGCGGCGTTTTATTCCCTTGTTTTTTCGTGGCACACCCCCCCCACAAGCACCCCCCGACGAAGGGGGGACCAGAAAACGCCTTTAGTTTCCCCCCCTTCCCTTGCCGCCTTCTTTAACAAGCCCTCGAGCCCCCTTTGCGCCGCCTTCCTCATTCGTGAAGGAGCCGCCGGGTTGACCCCGAAACGAATAAAGGAAGGTGGAGAACGCCCCTTCTATAATAAGAAGAATAATGGGGTAGCGTTCTCCATGAAAAACCCTATTAGGTGTTGCAGAAGAAGGGGCCTGCTGATAGAGCTGGGCGGGGAGCTAGTTATCGTCGGGTTGGAAAGACGCCTAGCCCGTAAGCAGGGGCTATCCCCTGTTCACTTCGATGACCTATACTTAATTAGGATTTGTCACGCGCGATATGCCGACGACTTACCACTGGGAATCGTGGGTACCGTAGAGCTCATAAGAGGAATCCAGAAACGTATCACCCACTTCCTACAATCCGGCCCGAACCTTGAGGTAGGCTCTGCAGGATCAACTTACATAGCTGCACGGAGTACGGTAGAATCCCCCGGTACGGTCATTCGGGAAGTCCCTTCGAGGGCGACTCCCATACAATTCTTGCGAGAGCTGGAGAAGCGCCGGAGAGCAAAGCACCGTATCCATATCACAGCTTCCCACCTACGCTCCGCCATCCATTCCAAGTTGGAGGACCTAGGGAGGAGTATCCCGATCCAACAGCTGACGAAGGGGATGGAAACAGGGAGTCTACAGGACGCGGTTCAACTAGCGGAGACTCTTGGAACAGCTGGAGTAATAAGTCCCCGAGTGAGCGTGGGCGTATTATGGGAGACCGTCAAGCACATCCGGCGAAGATTAGGGGAAATATCGTGCCGGAGCAACGTGCCATCAGACGTTCAACAGGCAGTCTCACGATCAGGCAAATCGTTGAGCGTCTGGGAGTTGTCATTGTATACTCCCAGAGAAGCGCTGGGGGGTCGGGAGGCGGGGGAAGGAGGGGGACACTGGAAACAGACGGGATCTTTTAGCAGCAAATTACCCATACAGATAAAAGCGCCTGTGAGAAAGATACTCCAAAGGCTTCGGGATCGAGGTATCATTAGCCGGAGAAGACCCTGGCCGACCCACGTGGCCTGCTTGACGAACGTCAGCGACGAAGACATCGTAAATCGGTTCGCGGGCGTCGCGATAAGTCCCCTGTCCCACCATAGGTGCTGCGACAACCTCTATCAAGTCCGAACGATTGTCGACTACCAGATCCGCCGGTCCGCTATATCCACCCCTGCCCACAAGCACAAATCCTCGGCGCGGAAGATAATCCCAAAGTACTCCAAAGACTCACACATAGTAAATCAAGAAGGTGGTAAGACCCTTGCCGAGTTCCCCAACAGCATAGAGCTTAGGAAGCTTGGACCAGAGTCATTCCTTACAAGTCAAGATCTGAACAACGAGGAGCACGCGTACAAGACCTTATATCAGGTGTACATACGAGATGTACGAAGCGTGATCCGTCGGTCTGAACCGTTGTTGCGGGGGGGGTGTGGGGAGGAGGGCGGCCCCACCCACCCTTAGATAGAGCATGCAGATGCGCCATGTTGGCCTTTTGGATTCCTTCGGTAACCCCGCCCGGAGGAAGGAGCTATCAATAAATGAGGGTACGCACGCATCCGACGCAAGGTTATTACTTACCTGAGTTAGAAGGTAAGTACCTTCCGTCCGTGCGAGGACGGGTTCGAGGACCTAGATGTTGCGTCGAAGGGATACTCAATATTCCCGGGACGGAGCCGTATGACGCGAGAGTGTCACGTACGGTTCCTTTGAGAAGGGTGTGATACCACCACCTATCAGGCCCGACGAGCGGTCCACGGAGCTGCATCCCCACTCACCCAGTCTATGTACATTGCTCCTTCCAGGAGGTCGGCCGCCTATCCCAGATCTTCCCATTTCCAAGAAGATCCCGGGCTCGATCTGGTTTAGTATAAAGGTGATTTTCTCCCCGTTCTTATATATATGGGTCCGTGCAGCATTTCCACGATATCGTCATGATCAATTAATGGGACTTGGCCGGAAGGTCTTCTTGCCTCTATCATTAGCTTGGGTAGTCTCTGTTTCTGGTGTTCCAGTAACCTTTCAATGGCTCCCTCAATGAAAGGAAAGTGTCTGAAGAAGCGGGCTACTCCCCGAAAATGCCCGCCCGTAGGTTCCAGTGTTGTCGGGGCAAACTCGCTCGTTCTGCCTGCTATCGTGATCCTGTTTTTAGATCCAGTAATCGAAGTTCCCCGCCCGCTTCGCTCGGGCTATCCTTTCGCCTCCTTATCGCCATGCCAGTGAACAAGCCTCAAAGTAAGTCCGATAATGAATAGGATTGGCATCTGGATATTCATTCTCAGATGTATCCGTAAGGTTCTCCCGCGAGGGGAATAAATAGAAGTGTCCTGTGCCGGCCTTCCTTCCTTAAGGAAGCCTTAAAGTGCCAACCTTCCTTTCCCTTACGGTCAAGCGGCCTTACGGCACCTTAGTGAGTTCGGGGTCAACTTTGCGGAGCATTTACCCTACCAGGAACTCCGCAAGAACTCCGCAGATTGCGGAGATGTCATTCGCTCATCTCATAAACCTTAAGCCTAAGAAGACAGGTTTGAAGGGAGGACAGGTAAGATGACAGGTCCTAAATCCTCTCCCGTTGGTCGAGCCTGCTTACGCATCCTCACTCTAAAGCCTAACCCTCAGAGAAAAGGTAAAGTGTCGTTCTGTCCGATTATTCATTCATTTCAGCGCTCCGGGGAAGGGAGGGAAACCCATCCATGAGGCAGGCAGAAGGGTACGGCCCCATAAAAGCCATAGGGGTTGGGTGCACGGGAAAGGCGAGTTTCTATTTTGGATTTAGCCTGGGAAAGCAGCAGAGGTAGGGAATATCATTGCAAAGCTCTGCATAAGTAGCACATACAAAGCCACTAGAAGAGGCATAGAGACAGGGCCAGTCGCAGGAGGATCTTGATATGAATAGAAGAGCTTACTAACCATAAGATTTGATCGAGTGAAAGCATCAAAGCCAGTCCTATTAGAGTGGTAGGGCGGTCCAACGGACGATGCCAACATATACCTCGAACTCGAACTATCACCTCTTCCCTCATATCCCTACAGACTTCACCTTTAGCCCTCTGCCCTCTTCCTTCACCTCCATCCATACATCCTATGCCCGCTAGATCTATCTAAAGAGATATATCTAGAGTATCGGTATTTAGAGGTATATCTTTCTATCGATATTGATATTTAGAGAGATATTCGGCTGACTGGAACTGACCTTCCAATACTGGGGCTATCTATCGGCAATGATCAATCGGCTATGATATCCTATGCTCTACGGCAATGCCAGCCCAACCGAGTAGCCCAACCGAGCAGCCCGGGAGCCAAGCCAAGTAGCCCAGCCCAGGATCCCATGAGCTCAACCTATAAGCCGAACCTATAAGCCCAACCGAGCAGCCCAGGAGCCCAGCCCAGACATAGAATCCATTCAAAGAAGCCGTTAACAGGGAGCCATCCGTTCGCAAACTGCAAATAGAAGCTGAAAAAGAGCATGCACCTAGCCTAGCCCCGTGTTATTTCACTGCGCATAGAAGCCATTCACTCACTGCATAAGCCGTTCACAGAAACCATTCACTTAAGCCCAACCTTTCCAAGTAGCCCAGCCCAGCTATGACTAGTATTGAGTGCATCGACTCTTGGATCGACTACCAGCTATTGACAATGACCCTATGTCTGTGCCTCAATCACTTGGCCCCGTACCATACCGTGCATGTTGGGTGTATGTGTCATGTTGTAGAGGGGAATCCGGTATGTGAGAATATGGGAGGCCCAATCCTCTCGTCCATTGGTGATGCGGGCTGTCATTGGTCCGTCCGTTGGACCGCCCATCTTGAAGACCTAGTCCCACCCCTCTCGAATATGTGGGCTGCCTCATTCGTCCTCCGGACCACCTATCTCTAAAGATGTGGGCGATGCAAAAAGAGAAATTTTCAAATTGGATGTAGGTAGTACAGTGTATGACTCTTCCATTTCATCCCTCTCAGGAGTTGGAATTAGCAAATAGGTCTAAAGGAATAGAAGATCCCCAGGAAGATGTATGGTTTTGTAAAAAGACATGGACAGACAAAGGAGACCCTAGGTCAGAGTGGGTTCATCAGTTTGTCCACACCTTGAATTCTGTGTCCCAAAGCTAGTATGTATAGGATGAAATGAGCAGACAGATAAGAGACTAGGATATGGTGTCGACACAATTCTACGTGACCACCAGTTCTCGATCGTGCCCAGGAAGGAAGGACGTGTTCGTGCCAAGTTCTCCATAACCTAAATAAACAACCAGTTGAAAGACAGTTGAAAGAATCATGTTTGTTTTTGTTGTGTAGGAGGGAACGTTAAGCTTAAGATTGTTCGGTAGTTTATTAGCAAATTGATAGCGAAACTACCGAAAACATATTACCTCTCCTTAGATTGAGAGCCTGCTTACGCATCCTCTCCTCTCCTTAACAGTCGAGCACCTAAAGGTCCTTATCAGTCGAGCAACTAAAGTTTCATTTTACTTATTGGGTGGGGGGGCTTTTGGTCGAGCCTGCTTACGCATCCTTTTTTTTCTTTTTCAAAAGAATATTGGATCGAAAGCGAACCTCCCTCTTTCATTATTCCAGCCAGAAAGCATCCCGGTATCCAAGCCAAGTAGCCAAGCCCAGACCAGGTCTCTCGACTGTGATGTGTTGGTTGATTATCTCCTCGCTCGGGAAATTGAAAGCGGATCACCCCAACCAACAAGAAGTGGGCTCGTCGAATCGAATAAAGGCTCGGCTCGCAAAAAAGAAAGAAGGAGGCAGGCGCTCGAAGAACTCCACTTTCTTCCAGCCAGTTAACGACGTGTATCTCAACGTGGAAGCGGCGTTGTTGAGGATACTTATTATAAGGGTTGTTACCATGGCTATAGCTGAACACCATGGAGTTGTGTATTTTTATATAGTAAGCATTATACATAGAGTAGAGAGTGTAGTCTTATTATGCTATGGGAGTTTCTATCTAGCTTAGACATATCCTGACTTAGACAAGATTCTTAAGGGAGGGAGTATCTTACTAGCTACTGATATATTTTTGTCACAATGGCTATGGGAGCATATTAGGCCATGGAGACCAAAGATAGATTATTATTAAGCCTAGCTAACCTATCATTAAGGTACACTAGAGTGAGGGCTTTAGAGGGATGGCCCAAAGTTGATACATTGGGAGTAGGAGGACACATAATTGAGAGAGAGATGTCTCTTTTATAAAGATTATAAACTAAGGTGCGAAGCCGCCAGAGAAGAAATAGGAGGGGCAAGGTCCCGGAGGGGCTTGCGCTTCCTAGTGCAAGGAGAGTATGAAAAATGATATATATAGTATGATACAGAATTATATGAGGATGTATTACCGAACACATAGGGTTCCATTGTCATAAGGATACATTCCTAGTATGGTAAGACTATAACCTATCAAACTTTATACTCCTAGGTAGAAGATTAGGGGAGATTGAACTATAGATATGCAGGAAAGATTGAAGTGGTTGAGGGACTATGTAGATAGTAGATGGCCTAACATAGTGGCTCAACATGGAGGTTTAAGGGTAGAGAGGCCTTTTATAGCTATAGTAGAGGTGTTAGAGGGTGGTATAGTAGTAGGTATAGGTATAAGTGTAGCTGTCAATGCCACTATATAGGTGGAGATTTAGCAAGTTAGATAGCCTAGATTTAGGTGTTTGATTTAGCAAATTGACTATGAGGGTTTATAAGGGAGAGGTAATACCAGCCATGTGAGAAAAGCTCATTATGATAGATCCAGGGATGTTTATGACCGTTTAGAAACACCGGGTAAGAGTTTATATGTTATTTCTATTTCTTAAGCGTCTATCCGTCCATATCTGCGGCTTGAGCCACTAGCTGAGTGAGTTGGCAGGGAGCTGGGTATTTGTTCCTTGGGCACCGGTAGCCGTAACCTATATAGAACATGCAGGTAAAAGGGAATCGGATCCTACGAAAGTAACAAAGGTAGTGCTTGGAGGTCGCAAGTGCAAGTTTTCGGCCATCCATTCTATAGTAGTGAAAGCGGTAGCTTACCAAATGGACAGATATAGATATAGTTAAGGTGGGGTAGGTTAAGGTAGGGTAGTCAAAAACCACCAGCTCGCGCAATCTTACTCAACAGGTCCCAGCCTATTAATCCTAAACTAGGGTTTTAGGGGCCAACCAATCACTCGAGCGAGCATAAAAACCCATTGTAGTTCACCCCGCACCAGTAAGGTAGGCAAAGGCACAAGCACTAGAAGCATAGGTGGGAACACAGGAAGCATCCCAGGCACCAGAAACAGAGATAGAGACGGAAGCAAAGGTAGCATTTCAAGCATCCGAGTAAGCATGCATATCCAAGTCCAAGGCTAGAAGCATATCCACCAGTTGACTAAGTAGATTGAATAGACCAAGCAAAAGCAGCTAAGACGGGGGGAATAAAAAGGGATTACACAATAAGAACCACACCCATATCGCCCATACCCACTCTAGTAGAATAAGTGAACAACGGAAAGGATAGACTGATAGGCAGATACAGTTGCCCGAATGGTATAGCTAATGGAGATCAGGAAAAACAAGTGCTTACTCTGGGCATCAGCAAGCATATTACCCAATAGCTTAGTTCGCGAGGGGGAAATTGTGTAGCCAGTGCCATGTCTAGTAGGTAGGGACAAATCACAGCCACCTATGCTTTCACCTATGCTATGGAAAGTAGAGGCAAAGGCTTCGTCGATTGGCAAAATAGAAGCCATAATCGAAGGCAGGGGCAAGGGTTCGGGTTACAGAACCAATTGAAGCCCAAAAGCGAGATCGATAGCCCATTTCAGATTATCTAGTTGCAGTAGAAACAAAGGCATTATAGCAAAAAGCACATCGCTTAGCGTACCTTCTAGATATTTTAGTTCAATATCCTGTTCCAATTGAAGTCAGCCATCAACTTTGAGTTTGTGGGTGGAATCCTCCGATAAGAGTGAGAATAGCAGTTCCTGCCCCTCTCCCGCAAATCACATATTCCCCAGCAAATAGGAAATCCGCTTTTCAATAGTAACGCTTTGCTTTGCTTCGAAGGCTAACCTTTCTTTGACCGATCGGGAAACCGTATCCAAGCCCCTGAAAGAAATAGAATCAATAATATAAGTTAATGCCTCTATTCAATCAATCTCCACTCCATTGGGGGGAACACCTTGAACGATCCGATCGAAAGTATATATCTCAAACGATATATATAAATTGAGATATAAGAACCGCTTAATCGTAATATCGATTCAGTCAAGTTAAGTCATTTCTCTATCCTTCAAAAAGACCGGGGTTGGAGATAGGTTATACGAGGGAATCGTTTTCAGAGTCCTATCCTTAAGATTTATAAACCGATGCGAGATGAAAGCTTATTCATTCCATATTTTCTGCGCCGACCCGTCGTCACATCCCTCTCTTGTGTGACCCTGGATAAGGAGGTTGATCTTGTTGCCTGCCAGCGGTTCACTTCGGCCTTTGTATCGTTGAAAGGTAAGGTCTTCGCCTCTCCCTATCTTAAGAGGGAAGGTCACGCTCGACCAGATAGAGATTGATGGGCTCCCTTCTTCGACCTGTTGAAAGGGAGACTGATGGGACCACATCCATCATAAATCCTCGACCACCTTGATGGCACAAAACCAGGGATGGTAATCACCAATGAAGGATGGTTCGCCAATGACCAATGAAAGTAAGCAGCTGGGTAATGCACCTGCAGTATTTTCCAGGATTGTAGTTGCTGCGTTCAAAGAATTAATGAACAAGTTCCTTTAAGTCTACTTAGATGACTGGACAGTGTTCAGCCTCTTGAAGCAGCATATTGAGGTACTAAGACTCATGTTGGACAGATGTAGGCAATTACATATTTCCTTGCACTAGGAAGCGCAAGCCCCTCCGGGTCCTTGCCCCTCCTTATTTATTCTCTGGCGGCTTCGCACCTTTCATTTTCAGAAGTGCATCTTTTGTACCCCTTTTGGAGTATTGTTGGGGCATGTGGTCTGTAAGGAGGGTCTATTGGTAGATCAATAAAAAAATAGCAGTTATAGTCGACATGCCTCCCCCTACCTCTGTGAAGATGCTGCGCGCTACACTAAGACATACAGGATATTCTATCAAATTGATAAGGAACTATGCTAAGATTACCGCGTCGATGGAGAAGCTACTCAGAAAAGAGACCCAGTTTGAATGGACATCAGACTGCCGCGTTTGATACTTTGAAGGAAAAGCTGGTGACTGCGCCCATTCTCATATTCCCAGATTGGAGTCAGAACTTTCATGTTCACGTTGATGCTTCAGCCATTGCACTTGGCACAGTGCTTGCGCAGCTTGGTGAAGGAAACATAGACCATCCCATATCCTTTGCTAGCAGGAAGCTGTCATATGCATAGAAGAACTACACTACCACGGAGAGGGAGGGGTTGGCCACTAAGTTTCAAGCTGTCATTCGTCCGTTGAACCACTGGAATACCTAGTCTGTTGTTCCACCCATTTCAAAGACATATTCTGTTGTACCACCCCCCTCCTCGAAGACATACCCCCCCTGGCTGCCCTACTCCCGGCAAGTATAGAGGAGCAAGCCATCATCTATTTCGATTTCCTTGCCTCACATGATAGCCACACTCTCTAGCGTATGGCGAACACACTCACTCGGTGGTGGATGGCTTACTGGACTTACATGTGTACTCGGCAGGTTCCTTACGCGTACTGGGGGTGGCCTTGGTGTACATGGCTTTAGTGGATGTGGACTTGGGGTACTTTACTTACTGTGCCTAAGGCGGACTGGTACAGGGCAGCTCTAGGCTCAAGCAGGCTGCAATAGAGAAGGCAGGTAGGTGATACTGTGTCCTATCGGTTTTCACGTCCCTAGTTCTTGTTATACCATAAGTAATATACTTACTTTCTTTCGGCAAGGAGCAAGTTGGATCAGCAGTTGTTAGTTGCGCTCCCCGTCCATTTCTATAATGAGACTGTCAATGACTAGCGGCAATGAGAACCGACTATAAGCACTTCTGTCTATGATAGGCTATGAGTGGCTCTGACTAGAGCTTATGGGCTGCTATGAATGGCGTATGATGCTCAACAGGTGACTCATATATAACACAAGCTTAAGTCAATTGTTCTTGGACGGGTTGTACAATCTTATTGGGTTTATAGCATGACGTATTCAATTCAACCAGCTTCTTGGGTTTTTCTCAGAGCCCTCGGTTCATATTCTAGCGAGCAAGCATAAAGGCGCTGAACCTAAAAGCAAATGAATAAATCCCGCCTAACATAGGGAAACTTCCTGAAAAGGCGAATATTGGAAATAATCAATCTAATTTAAGTGCCTCGATGGAACTCCTCGCCCCCCCCCCCTAAAATGCAATTTGATAAGACAAAACTAGCGACTATTTACCCACCCACCCCAATCCCCGAACGTAGTCGCTTGTCCGCATCGGACAAGGTGCGAAGCCGCTTGCTCGACCAAAGCCCCGTAAGGAATCGATAAGTACTTCGGCAAGGTGCTTCTTATAAGGCGCTTCAGGGTATCGGAAAAGACTACATTGACTCGGCTAATACTACATGTTAAGATAGGAAGACGACTCTTTGACCCTAATACATGGATGTCTCTACCGGTCCCACCCATGCAAACCTACTCCATGCCTTGTTGTGCCGTCAGCCCACCTCATTTCACTTCAATGTTGTATTGATTTCCGGGCCTAGCTAGCCTCCCATTGGCATTTCAAGTTCGATTCCTCTTCTTAAGACCTTTCGTTCCCATCAGTTCCTTTCCTTCTGAAAAGGCCGGTCTTAAAGAACCCTCCTTTCAGATTGGCGGTTTGAGGGGAATAAAATAGTATCCTATCTGTGCTGGTGGGTGAATTGAGGGAATCATATGGTATCACCCTTCTAGCTCTGCTTGCCTGCTTGGTAAGACCTTGATTTATTCCCCTCACTCCCTTGTGTAGCCTAGGTTTGAATAAGAAAAAGAATAGCTAGATACGTTTCTCTATGGTGATTTAGAATCATTTATACGACGACCTACACAATCAATAAGGAAGGTCCCGGAGGGGCTTGCGCTTCCTAGTGCAAGGAGAGCGCTTATTAATTGAGATGCTTTGAACGCTTATTGGGAGAGCCCCAGTGGCTTACCCTTATGTGCTACTTCCTCCAGCGTGACCTCCATCACTCACTGCTTACCTGCATTATCCTTGCCCCTCCTTATTTATTCTCTGGCGGCTTCGCACCTTATTTATTGCCTATTGCCTTATGTATTGTTATGACTTCATCTACCTACAGGCACTCTTACCGAGGAAAATAAGCCTACCTACAAGCAAGCGTACCTTACCTACCTCTTGACTGATTCTACTGAACCCCTAGCAATATTGTCCGAATAAGATGGGGGGAAAAAGTCGCAGTATCACAATCAATATCTTGAAAACTATACAGTGTAGGTAGTACTAGTCCCTAAGACTGTTGGTTACCCATTCTCTTTGGGGGTCAAGCCACCATTCTACCTCCTCACCGCTGGGAGTAGAAGTTGTTCCACCCGAAACCAACCTAGACTCCTCCCGCCGAAGGGTTCAATGCTTATAGATAGCGGATTCACTTGGGACTAGACACTCACTAAGGAATGAGAGCCACCACCTGTCGTGAACGCGTTTCCATCTTTTCCGACATTCGGATTCTACCACCATCCACCCCTTATCCTTGGGCGGGGGGGCCTCGGGGAGGAGCCTGGATCGGACAGAAACCCAGCCCAGACAGATCCCCCCTCTTTATATTATGTAATAAGGGCCTATTATTATTCTTATTTAGGGTGACCCTTACCCGATATCGAGGAGTTCTCTTAACCAGAAACAGGAGGTGGTTGGACGGTAATGTCGCCGACCGACACCCGATCCACATTGATGGCTCGAATACCAACGGGGAAGCGAAAGCTGGGACAAGTACGATCTATACCTTTCTCAACACGAGATTTTACGCTTCGATCGAATAGGACAGAACCGGGGGTGATACCAAGTAAACCAAAACCATTTCACTATTTATCCACGAAATTCACCTTATCAAATAATATAAAGCAAGCTCCTTTTCAGTCACTCTTCGGTACTGTGATCGCAACCTGCTACCCCATTGATTATAGGTAACCCCCCGTTCTAACTTCCTCCCGGGACGGTGTCAAAATAGGGATATCAACCAACTATCAACCATCACCAACTAAAGAGAAACTAGAAACCTTTTACCCTCGCCCTAGAGGACTACTTATATGAACAGAGTGGTTATGTTTGACTATGTCAAATGGCCTAACTACCCTAGTCGGCTCATTAATACACACCACTACATTGCCAAAAACCCTAGTTGATGAGGCCACAAAAGCATGTTCATCTACCTTGTCTTGCACAGCTATCCCCAGGCTCCAACAAAAGCCTCGACCTTGCCATACATGCTACACAATAGCTCAACGGCAGATCACAAAGCCCACACCCAACCGGAAAATCCTCTCCCTTTGGTCGAGCCTGCTTACGCATCCTCCCCCCACCACACCCCACTCAGCCTGACAATCCACCTCAACGGCCTCCAATGGTAAAGGTCAAGGTCAAAGTAGTCTCCACAGAGCTCCTACTCATCCTACTACCAAAGGAATCAATAATTGGCCCACAATGAGGCCCCAATTTGAATTGTCCCAATCTTACTAAACGTACTAATTGTGGGGTAACGCTAAACGTACTAGTTGTGGGGTAATCGTTCAGGGAATGCCTATCTCTCCATCTAAGGTAGCATGCGTGTTTGGGACAACTAGCTAAGGTCTTTTTTATTACCCAAATTGAAAAGTATAGGTACATTATCTCATTCAATCGCCAATTTGCGAAGGTATATCGTTCTGTCAAATTAGATTCTTTATAAATAAGGTTATCCCAATCTGGCCCAATCTGAGTGGTCCCAATCTGGACTTACAAAATGGAATGTGCCCCAGAGCTATTACTGACCGTTGACTAATCAAGTACTAGCTGCGGGGCTTACTAAAACGTACTTTTTATGGAGCTACTGATAGAGAGTTACTACGGGAATGGGGCTACCGATGTATAGAAATCTTCAGACCTACCAACCTTAGACTAGTAGACCTTCTGGAAAAAGAAACATGAAAATCTCATCGGAGCTACCGTAGAATGTCCATCCAAGCTCAGGTAGAACGCCTAACCGTATCAGAGAAAGCCTATCTATAGATCTGTCTAACCTATCAATGTTATGGTTTAACTCAAGTGCTGTAGGTCTCCCTAAGTGATTCTCTCTGTCTTACCCATAGCCTCTATAACACTATATAAACTCAATACTTGGGTCTAGCTATTCTCTCTCACCTGGCCTGGTATGTAGCCTAAGAACTCAATATGGTAAATCGTAGTATCCCTATAGCCGTTAGGCACTTACCCCTAATCTGTTGGTTGAACTCTCTAACTAAGCTTCTCTGTACGTCTACAACTCTAAGTCTCCCTCCCGATTGGAAAAACCTCTCTCTTAGGTCTCTCTGCCGCCTTGATTGCCGGGTATTACTGCTATCCAATCTGTCCAATAGCCTATCTCTAATGCCCTAATATTTGGGCTAAACTATAACCTTTCATACACTTGGTCTAACTGATTGATTCTCTCTCTACAGCCTTTCTTATAGCGGTTTAACTCAGGCTTATGCCATCCGTCTTTATACCCAAACACTAGTTGTATAGTCTAACTTAAGTGCTTACCAACTGCATGGTGAAACTGCTAGCCTAAGAACCTCTGCCTTAGCTTTCCAGTTCTATCTATAACCCCATACTGTAGGGCTAATGTATGGCTTTCTAATCACCCCATTGCCGTTATAGAACCAATCTTCAGCCTACCGGTATTTCTTGCCAGCCTCCCTCTCATAGCCTATGCCTAACTCTACTCCTTTCCCCATTTGTTTATACCCAAACACTAGTACTTCCCGTCTATAGCACCTAATACTAGTTGTTGGATCTATCTTAAGTGTCTGGCTTTTGCCACTGCCTTTGTAGCGGTTAAATGAATGCTTGCCGCTTGCTCTGGCGCTCTTAAACAGGCTATGGCTACTTAACTATGAGGGGTGATGGCACTAGGATGGGTAGCTTCTTTTGAACTGGACTTAGGTAAACAACCAGTTCAAATCCATCTTCCCCGCTTGCCTTTACCTCTGCTCCCTGGTCAATCCTCTAGGCTAGATGGTGGTAGAGAAGCTGGGACTGTTCTCAAACTGCCTTTCTTCCTGCTGTCTCTGCTCCCTCCGCTTGAGCTATTGGTAGGTTATTCACTGGCTCCAGATCAATTGCAAATGGATTTGGATCTGTTACTTATGGATCAAATGAGTAAATCATATCAACTGAAACTGCGCCATTTGATGCTAGCGCTGCAATGAACTGGGGGCGATATGGAATCGAGCAAAGGCGGGGACTGGGCGGGCAAGGGTGGCAAGATGGTGGTGGGGCAGCGCCTGTGAAAGATTGGTCCACTCACACCGCAGCTAGATTCATCTTTGAGAACATTATGACTCGGTTTGGGTGTCCACTCAGCCTGACCAGTGAACAAGGTGCTCATTTCGTAAGTCAGGCTATAGCTACCTTTATATACTTCGAGCCTCTTCCTCCGAGCTACCGAGATAGTAGTTAGTTGCCATAAGCACGTATATAACGAAGCTCGGACATTGAGTTTTCTTTGTTCCACACTCTTCCCGGTATATATTTACGGAAGGCTGCGAAAAGCCTTCCGGGATCTCTTTTTATCTTAAACATGAATCCTTTCCTTGTTCCCCCATTTTCACCTTTCTCCATAATGAATCACAATTTGAAGTGACTATCTGGAGATTTTCTTTATACCGTCTCGATACGCTTCCTACCCCACTTTTTCCCTAATTCCACCCGGAAGACATCTTTTATATTGCATTTACCTTCTGTTAGAAGCTCTTCCTTGCTTTCCTAACGTCAAGCAAGCAAGAAATTTCAATTGACTTATTGGGTGCCCTTCTCAAATAAGTAACTAGCGTTGGTCGAGCCTGCTTCCGCATCCTCTCCTTATCAGTCGAGCCCCCTGTCGGGTCCTTGCTTTCCTAACGTCAAGCAAGCACTACGTTCCTTGCACTAGGAAGCGCAAGCCCCTCCGGGTCCTTGTCCGATGCGGAAAGGAGGAACGGAGTAAGAGAAGATGAAGTAAGGTGAATTCCGCAAGGTTCTACTGGCGAGGGGGGAAGGTATAACCTTCCTTCTCTCTCTCACCCTCCGATGATAGAGA
>Ga0213496_10000040_pt1 | contig 15430 bp, 5 predicted proteins | sample Lodgepole_Yose_2_FD_150977 | JGI IMG/M metagenome (GOLD analysis project Ga0213496, IMG submission 150977) | Leaf-associated microbial communities from Pinus contorta in Yosemite National Park, California, United States - Lodgepole_Yose_2 | ecosystem: Host-associated > Plants > Phyllosphere >...
ATTAGAGGATGAATCAGAAGATGAAGAGCCACAAATTCCAGGTGTGAGAAGATCAGTTCGAGAGAGAAGGCAGCCAGAAAGGTATAGTCCATCTGCTTTCTGTTCAAATTTTGCTTTATCTATTACTGATGATGATCCAGAGGATGGAAAACTCTGGAAAGAGGCCATGGTTAATGAAATGGCATCTTTGCACAAAAATGAGGCTTGGTATCTAGTAGAGTTGTCGGCTGGAAGGAAACCCATTGGAAGCAAATGGGTGTTCAAGAAGAAGACAAATGCAGAAGGAACGATGGAGAAATACAAAGCTCGATTGCTACCAAGAGGTTATTCCCAGGTGCTGGGAATTGAATTTGGTGATATTTTTTTCTCCTGTTGCCAAGGTAGCTTCTATTATATTACTTCTATATGTTGTTGCTTCTTTTGATTTTGAGGTATAAAAGATGGATGTGAAGACAACATTTCTTCACGGGGATCTTGAAGAGGAGATCTACATGAAGCAACCTAAAGGCTTTATAGTGAAGGGTGAGAAAGAACTAGTATGCAAGTTAAAGAAGTCTCTGTATGGGTTAAAACAGTCACCAAAGATTTGGTATCAGAAATTTGATACATTTATACGGGGACTTGGCTTCACCAGAAGCAATGCAAATCATTGTGTGTATTTTAAACTAATTGCTGACCATGTTATCTATCTGGTCTTGTATGTGGATGATATGTTACTAGTTCGAAATGACAAAGAAATTATCCAGTATTTGAAGACTTAATTGTCCTCCAAATTCGACATGAAAGATCTTGGTGCTGCAAACTATATTTTGGGCATGGAAATTAAAAGAGATCGAGCAAAGAGGAAGGTTTGGTTAAACTAGAGGAAGTATGTCAAGAAAATATTGCAAAGGTTTAATATGTAGGATAGTAAACTGCTGAAGATTCCTATTCCTATGGGTGTAAAGTTATCTGTTGAATAGTGTCCCAAGACACAAGAAAAGGAAGATGATATGTCCCGTGTTCCATATGCAAGTGCAGTTGGTAGCTTGATGTATGCGGTGGTCTGTACTAGACCAGACATTGCACATGTAGTGGAATTATTGTCCAGGATTATGTCAAAACCATGGAAGGAGCATTGGGCAACAGTAAAGCGGGTTTTCAAGTATTTGCGTGGCACTAGTGATTATGGTTTGTGCTACCAAAGAAGACTAGGACTGGACATAGTTTTGGATATCCGTGTCTTTGTTGATGCGGACTGGGCTAGAGATATAGATTAGAGAAGATCTACAAGTGCGTATGTGTTTAACCTATTTGGAGGTGTAGTCAGTTGAATCAGTAAGAAACAATCTTTAGTGGCACCATTAACTATAGATGCAGAATATATTGCAACCACTCATGGAAGCAAGGACGTTATTTGGTTGCAGAGATTGTGTTCAAGTATGGGGTTGGTACAGGGAGCTATAAAAATAGATTGCGATAGCCAAAGTGGAATTTTATTGGCAAAGAACCCTGCTTACCATTCAAAGACCAAGCACATTGATGTTCAGTATCACTTTCTGAGGGATATGATAGAATACAAAAATGTGTTGCAGGTAAAGGTGGACAATTTGAAGAATATTGTAGATGCATTGACAAAATCTGTGAGGTCTGAGAAGTTCTGTTGGTATAGATAAATAATGGGCATTGCAGGGCTGGATAAATGACTAAGCTCTCTTGTGGCGCCTTGTGGAAAGAAAACAACAGGTGGGAGAATGTTGGGTTGTGTTGTATTATTTCCACGACTAACTCACGTAGTTAACTGGGGGATTAGAGGGGGGGCAGAGGCCCCCCTTTCTTTACACCAATTGCGTAGCGGGGGGGTGGCAGCGCCCCTGGAAAGAACATTTTGGACCCTATATTAAGATGGGCGAACCTACCTATGCTTTTGTGCATGGTTTTTCACACATGGTTTTGGACGTGATGGTTTTCGTTCCATGGCTTTGGACACGATGGTTTCCGGTCCATGGTATTGGATGCTTCGGCATGTATAAATATGTATTGTAGCATTAAAAGGAACATAATGAAAAATCAAGCTGGTAGTCCCAGTTTTGGGATCCAGGGGAAAATCTCTGTGTATATGTGTTTTATGTGTTATGCTCTCACATTGTTTATTTTATGTGTTTTAGAGTTCGTATGAAGGTAATTTCTGTATGGGGTTAAACCCTACAATCCCCACCTCTCTGTTACCACATCACACCCATAATTATTAGTTTATTTCCAAAAGTATATCATTGAATGAAGGTTCTAATATCGATATACATTTATATATATATGATGTAGTATTGCATGTCACTATGTATATATTAGTGTATGTTACTATATATACGAAACATAGTGCATGTATTGCATTAATGTTCCTATGAAAATGCTCTGTCGTCAAAGGTCCCTATCAAGTCCCTTTTGGAAAGTAGACCAAGAAGTTGCACATAGGTTTAGAAAGTTAGGAATATCCCAACATTGTAAGGTTCAATCTTATCTCTGGCTTCTATGTTATGATAAAATGAAAATCTCTTGTTTGATTAAATGCTCCATTTACCTTATCTAATGATGACACTAGTTTACGAATTCATCTTTTTGAAATTGAAGTGCAAAATTTCTGCCATTATTTGTATGTTCCCTAGTTGACATTACAAGTTTTTCTTACTTACATATTCTAGTTCGTTTGTAACTCATAATGTAAGGCATGATCAATTGAACCAAATGGTGAATTTAAATGACCCAACACATATTGTCAACATAATGTTGTTTACCTTCTTATTTCCATAGTGGTACTACTGGTTAGGTAAATTTTCTAAGTGATTGTTCATGATGAAAGATGCAATTTTGTTCTAAGTTTTTGAATATGGTATATCTCTTTTAAACATTGATATGATAAAATGTTCTTACATAGTGATACTAGCAACTCATGTTTGTTAGTATCCTTAGGAGGGTTGCATTGGTTTCTTATGAATTTTTTCAATGTAGCCTTATTATGCGGGTTATCCTTGTGGCATACATGAACCCGTCTCTCTATTTATCTACTATTTTCATTGAAGGACATGGGGGTTTAACACTGAGATTGATTATGGATGACATTATAATTTAATGGGTCTCCTTTCACTAGTCCAACATGCTCTGTAGTGAGTTGGAATTAGTTCTCATTGCACAATGAATTTTATGTTTCTCTCACAGAAACAACATTGTAATTAGAAGTAAAGTTCCCAGGTTTTCCATCATGTTTTAGTTACATTCAACAAAGGATAAAATCCTTTTTTTAGTTTTCTAATATAAACCTTTTTATCTAATTATGGAATTTATGTTGTCCATTTATTTGGAGTGCTAATGATTGCCCCCATCAATCATGAAAATGCATTTAGAGGAATTTTTTAGTAAATAACATTATACATAATATAATAATATTATTATATGCCCCTATTATTAGGTACATAGATATATAGGTATCCATTGCCTTTATCTCAAGTTACCACTCATAAGAGGCATATGTCCAAATTGTATTGAATACATTTCAGATGGTACATTGGTACTTTGGACAATAATCCTGAAATATTTATTTTTTAGTTTAACTATGAAGGGTAACTTGTCATGTTCAAACCATGAAAATGGGACAAAGGTAAATGAAAAGTAAGCAAAGACAAAGAAAATTGAAGCTTTTCTTTATTGTTTTATCTTCTACGAAGGAAGTTTTATCACCCATATGGCTACCTATGTGAATCTCCCTATCAACTATAATTACATTTTCATCCATAATTTTCTTAAAGCTTCCAATCCTTTGTTCAATTCACAAAACATAATTCTTGACGTCAATGCAGTCCTAGTATCGAGATACCTAGAAACAAAATATTGTTAGTAGGAAAATTGATTTACCTGAAAAGTTATAAGTTTTGTATCCTTTCCATCGCAAGGAAGACTAACCTATTTTCCTTAAAGTTCAATTAGGTCACTCTATATGTACATATTGATAGTCACTAGCAGTGGAATGAAGAATATGAAACATATAAATGAGGCATGTGGTTGCCAAAAGAAGTTTATGTTGAAGTGCAATTGATGTAGCATTATGTTGTGTATTAGAAAGAAAAGCATAAATATTCAATAGTAAAGCATGAATCTTTAAAGAACTTATCTAGTTTGTTGAATTTCCTTAGTGCTGGTAAAAGGGAGACACTTAATGCAATATGGATATTTGAATAATATACCTAGTCTGTTAGGTTTTCATTTAGAACATTAATATGGAGAGTAAACATAGATTAGATAGAGAAACAATATAACATGCAAAAATTGAAATTGATATGTTTTAGAATTTCAAAACATGAGTACTAATAAGGAACCTAGAACTGGTGGAGACAGTCATTTGGTAAATGACATTGTTTTATAAACAATTTACTATGACTTCATATATCTACCTAAATAGAAGCTCTCATTTTATACTTTTACAAGATTGAATTTATCATGAGATTTAAAAATGGCTTCTAACCCAACTATTTTCAATTATTTTCTTGCATAAAATGAATATATCCCTATCATCTTCTCTAGATGGGAGGACCATACTATCTTTGACGGTTGCGTATCGCTAAATAGGACTAATTTCGTTTGTGAGGATTGATAGTTTTTATTGCTAGTTTTATTGTAAACAACTTAAGTCTATTGGATTTTAAGATTAAAAAAAAAAGAGAACAAACCACCTCTTGGTGTGAGGGACCGTGTTACAAGTGGTATTAGATATCTCAAGTTCAACACTCGGACCTAATGGGATCTATTGCCAAACGAGCGGAAGATTAAGGATGTAACCCTAAAATTTTGGGGACTATTTCAATTTATGGCTTACTTAGAGTGGAGAGCCATTTATTCCAAAAGTCTTATTGATTATGTTATAGAGAGGAGGTGTTGTGAAAAATCCCCTAGGTCTTGGGATTTGATGAGATATTTTAAGAGACTCAACATACATTACTTCATGGAGCAAATAGTTACAACAAGATGACAAATAAATTCGTGTCCTAAGGAGACCATAAAAACTAGAGCATTTTAGTTTCTAGCCCAAAAAAAAGGGAGTCAACGTCTTGGAAGGAAAAAGGGAATTGTAATTTAACAAGAAAAGCCAATTTTATTTAATAAGCTTCAAGTCTACTAGGTTAAGTGGAGATAGTTCCTCACTAAAAAACAAGAAAGATAAGAAAAATATTTCCACTATTTTATCTATAGAAATATAGTAGTGAATAGTGGCATAGTGTGACATAAAGATGTGTAAAACCTCTAATCATCCATGTGTCCACTCTAGAAGAGGACCCTTCCTAGAAAAGTGATGCAATAATAAAAAAATTAAATTTAGTCTTAACCCATACACGAAAGGTCTTGGAAAACAAGCATCTCCAAAAGACGTGTTCAATCATTTCATCCCTAGCACAAAATGCGCACGCAACATTTGTAACCCCAAATTTATGAGCTCTACTCTCAAAAGTCAATCCTTGTTGAATCATATGCCACAATCACATTCCATGTTTTCAAGTATAATGTGACTTCCAAATGGATTTTCATATCCTTAACCATTTTTCTTCAAGGTCCCTCACCCCTAACCTATTGATCAGACATATGAAAATACTACAAGCATGTATGATAAGGTTGTAATGATATTTTCTGACATAGATATTCAAGTAGCCCCATTGTTCCATATGCAACCCAACAATTAAAAAAATAATTGGAATAAGGTTAGTAGCTTTATTTATTAGTAAAATTAAATACATAAGCTTCACCTAACCTACACATTTTCACCTAATCATTTCTCACATGTTCACCTTATCAAAGCTAAATACATAAGCTTGCATCTTCCCCCATTCACTTAATAACTATTCACATTTTTTCCCATTACACATGAGGGCTTCTAGAGCATATTTATAGACTTTATCCCATGTGATATCATTGGATAATACTACATGTCCAAAACCATGACTCATTTGAATCCTTCCAAAACATTCCAAAAGCTTGAAGAAGTTAAGAAAATATTATATTTATTTTAAATTCATTTGGTCTCACATTTAACATGTTTTTTTTCCAAAGATTTTTTTTGCTTAGGCCAAATTATCTTAAAATATATTATAAGAATATAGTCTTTTTTTTTTCAATGGAATTTAATGACTTAAGTTTAAAATTATGTTTGCATCTACTTTATCTATGTGATTTAAGTGATATATAAATATATATATATAATGATTGGTTCATATTTGTTTTATTGAGCCACTTTAAATAATATGTATATTTAATGTTTCATCTTAAATTATCTATCTAAATACATATAATTTTAATAATGTATAGACATAATAGTTAGTATTAATTGTGATATGAGAGTTAAGTAGAGGTGTCCTTTATACCCTATCCTTTTTGCCATATACATTGATAAAGTAGAAGATTGTTGAGAGAAAGCAAGTTATGTTAGCCGAACTCTACTTGCTACAGTCATCACTCTTCTTGCATGCTCTTAATATTGTTCATTTGGTGAATGGTCCTTACTGTATTTTCAAGAAAATAATAATCCTCCAAGATTTTTTTTTCCAAGATGGATATGAATTTTCTGTAAGGAGTCCTTATGATCTTGGAAAGAAACTAAGAAACTTCGAAGAATTTTGGTACAATGTGGGTATGATTGTTAATACTAATAAAATAAATCTAATGATAATTAAATTTAAAAATATCACATATGATACCATTTCATACATTGACAACAACAACTTGGAAGAAGTGTTTTCCCACAAATATCTCTAAATCAATGTTCATCACAAACTCAACTATAATTATGGCATTCAGAAAATGATTAATGGATGGTGGAAAGTTTATTTTGGATTTGAAAACATTTGTAAATTAGTATATCTTTGGCTATGATATTTAAAACAAAAGAAACTCCTCTCATATTATTTGATATGGATGTTGGAGATATTACATATCAAGAGAGTTGTCGAGAAATATGGAATAGACACAAAAACAATTTATAGCCTATAATTTCAAAATTAAATGAAATACATCCTATCCCATCCTCACCATATAAGAAATCTTATTTCCCATTGAGAATATGGCTATGAATATATATCAAATATAGAAGAAGTGAATAAACAAACGTGGAAGATAACAAGCTTATTAAAATATCTTCGATATCTAGTCAAAACCACCTTTTTCTTAAGAAAGAATTGCATAAGGATGCCTAACCTTACCTAGACAATTCAAGGATAAATGAAAAGATCATTTTGAATAGTAATGATAAAACTAAAAATATGATTTCCTCAAAGATTAACGATAAATTGTGTTATGATAAAGAGTTATAGGGAGAAAGGAAATTAAGTTATCATGAGGAGGTTATCAACCCAAATTTGGAAAATTAAAAGTACCTCTTTGTCTAAAGTAGAGTAAATATAAAAATAAGCATTACTAAAATAATAAAAAATTCTCACGAGCTCAATAGTGAAACTAGGATAAATTTCGAAAACCCCTTGGGATGAAGAGCCTCTCACCTTTCCTGAGATGGTTTGTCCATGACATGACAAGAAGGGGGAATATGATCGCCATACCACTGTGTATCCTTGGTTAATGATAGGGCCCTAACCCACCCCTAAGGCCATTATCATGTTTTGAATTCCCCAATACAAAGGATTATTATACTCATTGTTTCCATAATGTGATTTCAGACTAGTTTTAATATCAATTTAAGTTTTTCTCTATTCACTCCACTCTCATACAAGTGCTCTTCTTAGATTATTGTTTAAATCTTTGTGTTTTTGGATTTTTTTGTTTCTTGTCTACTCTTTATTTTTCATATCCCCAAGGCCTACTAGATTTGATTCACCTCCTTCATACCGATTCTTCGCGCTGGCTCTATTTCTATATTTGGACTACCAGGCCCTAAACAAATTTCTTTCCATTCAAATTTCATTTTCCCTTTCCATTTTGTCAAATCTAAACCTTTTAGTCTTTGATCATTATTGGTCTCCTGCTCTAGTTACCAGATTCACATCCATCTTTGGCCCTTCAAATTCTTATCTCTTCCATTTGGCAATGTTCTTTGACTTGGATTCATAGATAGTTTTTTGGCTCTTTCTTATCATTCCATGCTAGCACACTTGTGGTAGAAGGGACACATCTTATTTCAAGGAAAAAGGAGGCTCTCACACCCAATAGGGGATGAAGAGTTCTACACAACGTATAGGGAGAATACTCCTTAGGCCATCCAAGAATAAAATACATGGGAAGAATTGGAACTCATTGGAAAAAGAGAGGGTTAATAGAATTGGAGGTGTTGGGAAGATTGTTGACTAGGTATGTGACATGAGACACACTTAAGGGTGCTACAATCAATACATGTACATTGTTGCTATCTACTAGCAATTAAATATCCTTATTGTCTAAACTCTCCTTATTGAAATGAGGCCAAGGAGGAAATCCTTTTAATGTTGGATGGGCTACAGCTAATAATGAGGAACTTGGATAGATGGATTGGTCAAATTGGTGTTCATTTGGGAATTCCCCTAGGCTGAAGTTGCTCCTTGGAAACGATGAGGAGCTTATATATGTGGACACCTCTAATTCCCCCAAGTATAAATGACGGGTTCTTGTTGGTCTAGTGCTTTTAGTTGTTTAAGTTAAATTATGTTTTTCTATTTAAATTATAGTCGAGGTGGCTCAATTATCCAATTTATTCTTTCATTTGTTTTTATGAACCTGATCAAACTCTATGTGTATATAATTCCAAAATTGTGGTTATTTCACTTTTCTAGTTTTGCCCGTCGTAGACTAGGATAAACATCCAATTCCTCTAATATTTCTTTTTGAAATATGAAATGGAAATATTTACTTTACCAAAAAAAGGGGGCTCTCACCATTGCGACACTTCGAGGGTTGAAAATGAAATGCACTCTCTCATATATTATCAAATATATATTGAGATTAGATTGAAGTTATCAAAATACTTTTTTCACTTCTGACCTTCTTGGCCTTTTAAATCAAAGAAGTTATGGCAATCTTGGAAAGCTTCTCTTAATTCTTTTCAAGCATATAAATAATATCATGAGGAATTCCAAGTAATATCCTACAATCTTAATGTATAAACCATTTTTGGTTTTAGTGAATGTTCGTCATCATTATTATTAAAATTAATTGTTTCTCTCTTTATGATGAATTAAAAATTGAGTAATTATCATTTTAATATTTAACCTTAAAATTAAATTTGTTTGTATTTTTATAATGAATCTAAAATCTATCAGATATATGTTCTTTGTTTAAGTATTCAATGTCTAATATTAGAATGGTTATAAGTTGTTTCCTTGTTTATTCATATTATAACTTTTGTTGTATAAGGTTTATATAGACTTACTATTTGGTATTATAATTATTAAATTAAATTAAAAGAAATATTTTTATTTATTTAATTTGAATAGTATATAAAATTAATTTAGTTGAGATATGGTCCACTAAGCTTTGGATCAACCGTGAACCAGTATTTCATCATCAACTCAAATCCCTTGTGGGTGTTATGCTACAAAAGAAATAAAATAAAAAATTAGTTGAGACATGACTTAAAAGAAAGATATGTGAAAGTCTACAATAATTAAAATATATATCAAAATTGTTTGTTTGGAGGTACAATGGATTAATGTATTTGTTTTATTTGTATATTTCAATTATTATGAATTTATTATTTATGTTAGAAATATAATTGTAATTTTCTGTTTGTATTTATGTAATTTATATGTGAATTGGTCTTAACTCAATTCATTGGGAGGAATTATTGTTCATTCTTTTAAGCTAGGCAATAAATTTGTATTAATGGGTAACATGAAATAGTTTTGTTGTGCTTATTGTCCCGTCACAAGGGAAACTAGACCAAAACCATAATATTATATATTTTTTCAAACAAAAGGTATGAAATTGATAAATAAGTCTACTATAGAGTAACTTCTATACATATTATGGATTATCATCACTATAGCTATCTAGTGGTGGAATCCATCTAGATTACGACATTTGAGCATGTATCCTCTTTAGAGAATGTGAATTTTAGATTGGAAATATTCCTTGTCATTGTTGTTAGTTTGATGTCCATCTTTCTAATTTTCTTCTACATCTCATCTGTGCATAGCAAAATCTCTAGTTTCTCATTTGACTGTGTCGCCAATGCCTTGCCCATTATGGCTTTTGATTACTAGTTGATATCCACCATTTTTATGTATTCGGTATTCCTTGATCTTGTACTACATGTATCTGATGTCTAATTGTCAATATTCTCCATGACCTCCTCATTTACACTAAATTGATGTTCAATTCTAGATTCCCTCTCACTATCCTCAATTTTCCTTTGGATCCATGGATGGCTATTGTTGTCATTAATATATATTGAATGTTATGTTGTTGATTTTTCTTGGAAGATTGATGGACCCCTTCTATTGTGACGACCTCTTCTGTCATGAGAACCCCATCCTTGGGGCATGCTGAACTTCGAGAAAACAATGAAGGGAGAAATGAGGAAAAAAATAAAATTCTATATATCTCTTCGTAGGACCAGATTCAGAAGGGATAACCATGGGGTATCATAAGAATTGAGAACCTAGAAAATGATTTTATTATTATATTCATAAATTTCCCACTATAGGATCATAAAGAACAACTCCTCTCCTAGAAGCCTAGTTGAAATGCTTGTCTCAAGAACATGAAAGGAGACATTTTCAAAGCTACTATTGGGTTTGGTTGATATAGAGAAAGAGATGATAATAATTTAATTCTCAGGGGAACCAAGACATTCTAGACACCAAAGAGATACTATGAACCAAGAGGTCAGGACATAAAGATTTCTTGAATTAAATCTAGGTTGACCAATTATATGCAGGAAAGTGTCGAAAAAAAACTCAGAAGAGTCTAAAAGAGACCGGAGCAACTCAGAAAGAATGTCAGAATCCCTAGTCCAATTAATAACCCTCTGTTTTGAATTTGTAGTTATATTTAAAAAGTGTTGGCTAATAAAAACTAAATTACTTGACCAACACGAGAGAGTCTATGAACTAAGTCTAGTCTTAGATCATTTGACAATCCACCATAGAGTTAGAATTTTCCCTAGATTTCAATTTAGGTCTAGAAATTCATTGAGAGAACATAAAGTGAGAATTTGGAAAATAAGAAAATAGGGATTCAAACAATACTCCAATAATATTTACCTTGCTAAAGTTACAAAGCCAAAATTTAAAGAGTATTTTATGTGATTTATCGCCTTACACCTAATTACATCTAGTATGTTGTTATCCAATCACTTATTGGGATATATATCACAATTGTGGACAATGTTCACTACTACTAAGCTTTGTTAGTATGGAGAGGGAGATGATAACTAGTAAAAAAAAACCGATAAACCAAGGAGAAATTAACTCAAATCTTAGAGCTTCATGTGTGACTGGAATGAACTAAAGTGAGCCAAATATAACTAGGAATGGATGAAAAGGTGATCCAGAGAAGGTAGGGATAGACTAAAAGGAACTAGAAAAAACTAGAGCCCCTTATTAATGTAAAATCCACACCTCTGAACTTACAATGATGTTTAAAATACAATTGGCTAAGAATGATTGACTTACAGTACCAACAAAATCTAGTTCATAAAAGCCAAGGTGCGTAAACATGTAGACCATTATGATTCTTGAGGAAGGCCTAAGTTTCTATCTTTCAACTTTCCTCCATGCCATTATCCACAATGATGTGCCCTATATCATTCATGACTATTATACTTTCCATTCTTAAATGGGTGTAGTAATGCTCCCTGGAACAAAGTACAATTTTCACACAAGACCAACCAAACTCAAAAACTTCATTGATTCAATTCATAAGCTTCATTGATTGCCAAAGACATTGACTACTTTGAGTGTGTGGTGATGTATATCATGCTCCTTCGATTTGGAGGGGGCCTCCATTTCCATTTTTATTTTAATGCATATCTAATCACCCATCTCACCATATTCCTTATGAAAATACCCACATGTAGCCAAGGGTTGGGAGGAATGATTTTTATGCTTCCCACTAGGGGTTTAGTTACAAATGTGAGTATATCTTTTACAAATGAGTTGGAAATAATAATAATATAATAAGAAAAATCATTATGAAAAAAATAATAATACTATACAAGATGGCAATATATCTAAAAAATAACTAAGAAAGCATATAATAATACAACAAAAGAATAAGAGATAAATAATATATCACTTAAAAATAATTAAGAAAAAACAATAATGCAATAAAAGCTGACATAGAATTATTAAAATTGAGTTACCGATATGAAACCTCTCTTCTTTATAAACTAAAAGTGAGATTTCAATTCATTGGTCGTATTAAACAAAAGTAAGCATTAAATGTGATACTGAAGAGGCTCTTCAAATTTTCAATTATCATTATTAAGAAAAAAAAGTAATATGGATCATAGAACTCTCAAAAGAAATTTAACAAAAATAAATTTTAACTTGATGCTAAAATTTAGTTAGAAAAAACACCTCCATTCAAATTTCAAATTATATGTGTGTGGGGGCAATGTGATACTTATTTAGAATTGTGCGACCATGACTGAAAAATACATATGATGTAGTTATAAAATAACTTTTATATTTAAAAATTAAAATAAATATTTAAAAAATAATTAAAATAATAATAACTTAAAATGAGATGAATTATTTTTATAAAATTTGCCTTTTTCTGGGATATTTTAAAAAATTAGAACGATATAACTTGTGAATTATCCAATGACATAATGGTGAAGAAAATCAACTTGTAATTTATAAAATTAATTGGTATACAATATTATATTGCTGAAATGACATAAAAGTAAAATTCATGTAGACTTGTACCAGCATTAACTTAAATTCCAAATTTCCAAAAACCTTTGTCACACTATTAAAAAGCATAATAAATAATTCTAGTAAACTTTACAATTACATTTTAAAAGATAAAAACATTAAAATGGAAAATAATATGATTACCATCCATACAATTAATCTTTTTCAAATTCAAAGAGTCTTTTTCAAATTCAAAGAGTCTTCCAGAATTAATTATCTTTACAACTTTATAAAGTTTATTCTCCCAACTTAATATTTTATATTATCGTTCTATCTATCTATATATATACATATGATTTTGCAATGAATAAAATGTATACAATTTTACATAACAGAAAACAAGTAAATACATACTTTAATTAATTTTAAGAGATTTATTTTTGAAATTAACGAGGAAATTCATTTCTATTTAATTAAAAATGGTTTTGTAAATTTATTGGCTTTTATTATTTATAATTTATCCATTTCACTTTTTCTATTATTATTAACTTCTATAATTTTGCCACGAATAAAATGTATACAATTTTACATAACAGAAAACAAGTAAATACATACTTTAATTAATTTTAAGATATTTATCTTTGAAATTAATCAGGAAATTCATTTACATTCCCTTAACAATTGTTTTGTAAATTTATTAACTTTTATAATTTAGCCATTTCAATTTTATTTTATTATTAACTTCTCATTACTTTCGGAATCCATTTTGCAAATTTACAAATTTGCAAAGTTATCCATCCATGTTGTGAAAGCGTGAAACAAAAGGCGAATTTGAATTTTATATTGAAGCAATTTCAATTAAATTATACAAAAATAACTTTCAAATTTTCGCCCTCCTTCAGTTCAGCGACCTCTCTGCCAGACTCTGGAGTCTCGACCCACCGTGCACAGAATATGAATAAATGATTAATTATTAAAATCGAAGTTAAATTAAAAAGCCAATAAAAGAAAAGTATTGGAAAAGTTAAAAGCACGAATTTAAACTGAAAAAGGATGAACCAAAAGCAGAGTGTGCTTTTTTGGATTCGGAAGCGAAATCATCTAACATCGAAGATATGGATAATGTAAGCCGTTGGTATTGGGGTTCAACTATCCGTTGAAAGGTAGTGTATATATATGCGTCCAATCTAACACAATTTCAACATATTCTCCCTCCTCCCTCCTCTATCCATGGCCTGTTATGTCTGTTGGATTGGTTGTCTGAGTCCAGTCCGTGTATGGTTTGGCGTTCGAGTCTCAGTCCTGTGTGTGGTTTGGCGTTTGTGTGTCTGTCTGTGTTTTATTTGAGTCGCGAGGTTATGCGATAGAGGAAGGGGAGGCAATTGGATTTGTATCATCCTCCGAAAATACAAATTCAAGGGAAGATTAGGTGGATTTAGTTTATTTGAAGATTTCTGACTGCAGTAGATGATATTATTATTTCATCTGATCTCTGGTATGAGAAGCAATTTCTTTATTACCTTTTTTTATTTTACTTTTGTTATATTGATTTTTTTTAAGAGTGATGAGGATAGCAACTGCGATTTGAGATCTTTTATATTTCTTCTTGTTGAGAATGTCCTAACCTTTTCGAACTCCAGGTATGCAGAGACGGCTCTGGCTCTCTTCTTGTGAGTAGTTTAACCAGATTTCAAAACCAACTTCGAAGGAAGGGTAACTGGATTTGGTACGTACGCTGGAGTTATTTGAGGGTTTCTGCCTTCAGGTACATGATATTCTTATTTCATCTGATTTCTGGTATGAGAAGCAGTTTCTTTATTACCTAATTTATTTCTTTCTTTCTTGTTATATTGGAATTTCTTTACAGTGATTAAGGTCGCAATTTCCATTTGACATCTCTTCTATTTCTGGTTGGTAATGTTCAAGCTCTGCTTAAATGTACAATTCCAGGTATACATTGATGGCTCTGGCTCTCTTCTTGTCGGTAGATTAACCAGGTCTACTAAATATAGCTTTTCGTCGACTCCATTTTTATATGTTTAAAATATTTAATTGCATCATGATAATTAAATCAAGTGTCTCGTTTAACCCCACTGTGTTAGTTTTATTCGCCTCCCTTAGGAATGATTAGGGCACTCTCCTAATAGATTAACCCTAATTTAGTCACCGTATTTCTTGATATATTTAACTAACTTGTTTACCGCATGTCGATCAGTTAATCCATCTGGTTGATTCCTTTGTTTCCTTTGCTCTGCTCTAATCGACTCTGTTCTGCTTTGCCTGAAGAACCTTATTGACGGTGGTGCAATTGTACCGGGTCTTCCTAGCCTCGTGCTGATTTAGCGTTCTCCATGAATTTCCTTAGATTCAGGTTTCTTCTTGATGCATTTTGGAAATTGGGAACCATTGCTGGCAAGCTTGAGGATACCAGATCTAGGATCCTCGGCCCCAACCTCGAATGGTGGGTTCTGTGCCGTGTTTACTCCACCTGCAAGCAATACATGGCACATTAACATGAATTGCATATCACTTTTCCCTTTCCTTGGTCTCTGAGATCTCTTTATCTTTTTAAAGTTATCAAATGTGTTTGAATTTCCAGTTGGGTGATCAATCTCAATCTCAGCATCGCTCAT
>Ga0213496_10000041_pt1 | contig 15361 bp, 18 predicted proteins | sample Lodgepole_Yose_2_FD_150977 | JGI IMG/M metagenome (GOLD analysis project Ga0213496, IMG submission 150977) | Leaf-associated microbial communities from Pinus contorta in Yosemite National Park, California, United States - Lodgepole_Yose_2 | ecosystem: Host-associated > Plants > Phyllosphere >...
CGAGCCCCTACCGGTCCTCACCATATGAATAGTGAGTGGCTCCGCCCCTCTCCTTGACAGTCGAGCCCCTACCGGTCCTCACCATATGAATAGTGAGTGGCTCCGCCCCTAAAGAATATAGGGCCCTTTAGGGGGCTCGACTGATAAGGACCTTTAGGTGCTCGACCCCAGGTTGACTTATTGGGTGGGCCAATAAGTAAACCCAAGAGGAGAGGACCTTTAGGTGCTCGACTGTTAAGGACCCTTTAGGGTGCGTAAGCACGCTCGACTAATAAGGAGAGGGGGCTCGACTGATAAGGAGAGGAGAGGGCCGCCATCGAGAGGAGAGGGAGAGGGAGAGGAGAGGATGCGGAGCACGCTCGACCACCGCCCACCACCCAATAAGCATCAAGGGGCATTTGCGTGCGTTTTACGGCTACTTGACACGCCCAAGCGGGCTCCGTGTTGGGCCCTGCGTAGACCTAAGAATTGGTCATTCTTTATATATGTCATTATTGACCGATAAGATGGCGGAGGTTTTGAATAGTTACAGCCCACTAGCTTAGGAGGTTCCCCAACCAACCAAGAGTATGCTTATTTACCTACGTGCTCAACCACCTTTTAGTACATTCCAGTTTGACCACTACTTCCATTTTGAGATCCTGCTTTGACACCACGAGATACACCTTAACCTCCATATGAGACAGCTTACCTAGTTATTCTTTTACCCTTGAAGCAGTCCCTGTTAGTTTTGTTTTGAAGCTATGGTGTAAAGCAAAAGAAAAGTAGGTAAGATGATTTGGTAAGACCTAATAGTAAGTGGGAGCTGTTGAAAGGGCATGAGCAGAAGAGGTAGGTCTAAAGGGTAAAGTACTAGCAGGAGTAGGTATAATGGGCGGACTAACTAAAATAGGTGGATGGGGTACTAAGCAGCTAGCTCAAAAGGCTGAGCAAAGTAGACCGACCTATGGTAAAACCAAAGGTAAGTGTAGGTCTGATGTAAAGTGTTGAAGCTCTGAGGATGAGCAAAGGAGAAGGAGCTAATCAAATAGGATTCTCCTAAGAGAAAAGTGCTTTATTTAAAAGCACAGGTTGTCTAAAGCAATATAGCAGGTAGTGTATCCAATTGTATATGTAGGTAAAGGCTAAAAGCATCCCCTTTCTGTATGGACTATTTGAAGTCAAGACTCTGGGGTTAGGGATGAAGGAGAGGGAGTTACAGTTGATAGGGATTCAGTTAGGTATGAGGGAGAGGGAGTCCCTAATGATGGTGAAAAAGTTTCTGAATATGGTGAGCTAGAGGGAGTTTCTGCTGTTGTTGATGTTGATGCAGTTGATGGAGCCAAAGTAGTTCATTCTGTTGATGGAGTGGTTGACCTTTCATGCGTGGAAGTTGATGCAGTTACGGAAGATCTAATCCCTTCGTGTGTTCGAGATCCTATTGAATACCAGGATGGGCGTATCGAGTTGACCCATAAGCAGCGGTAAAGGCATTTGACCAAGTGAAAGCTCCAGATGCAAATCGTCTAGTGTTAGATGTCTACGGAGATAGAGAGGGAGGACCTGGTAGAGTGGTATCAGTTTGGCTACCATATGTAGATATAATGCCAGCATGAGTTGTTTCTGTTGGTTCCGTAGCTTATTAAGGTGTTCCTGGTGCAGATGGATACCTTGGTTAGCGAGAGTAAGATTGTAAAGAGGAAGATAAAGCAGGACGAGCAGTGAAAGAAACAGGAGGAGTTCCAGGAGGAGATGGAGACCTATAAGTTCAAGGAAACAAGTCTTCACCTTATCGAGGGTCTTAACAGCACCCTAGGCACCAGTCTCGACCAATTTCATATACCACTGCAGGGGTTATAGGGCCTCATGTTCTCTACCCTCGACCCTGCAACTCTACCCGCCGCCCTACACCCTCGACCCTACGCCTCACTTATCGATACGGCACTAGGTTCAGCAATTGGATCGAAGGCATGAATCGACGACAATGCTTACGATGGCTCCTGTCGAGGATAGGATTTGATCATGCAACAGACAGACACACTGTGATTGTATCCGCCGGGAGTGATGATAGTATTTGAAGCGCGAGGCCGATGATGCATTATGTTACTCAATGAAGTGACTCAATGAGGGAAGGAGTATCGCTACCGCTCGATGGGAGCACCTAGTTAGCTGCCGATAGCCGAGACCGGGGGAGAAAGAAGTGGATACCGGGGGAGAAGAAATAGAGGATCGCTGCCGCTAGCCGAGACAAAGGAGACCTCACCGGAAGGAAGATGCATGGATGGAGGCCGAGAATCGTTCAATTTAGTAGCACAGATAAGAGAATGAGCAGCACTTGTAGGGAGGAACAATTGAAGAGAGAAGAGGTTACCCCCAGGATGATGTTATTCGTTGATCTTACTCAATGATGAAGGAAGGTGTGATAAGGGAGCGAGGTGCAATGATGTGACTCGATACCAGGTGAGTACAACTACCGCTCGATACCCGCATGATCTGATTGCTACCGCTTGCCTTATGTTGAGCACTACCGCGATGCCTGTTATCGATACCGCTTGACCCCATGACTTGCCGATACGGCACACAGTTCCTACATCTTACACGCCCCGCATCACACATCCATACACGCCCCGCATTCAGTTCCATACGCCCGCATATACGCTATCCATTCAGTTACATCCGCATTCAGTACGCCTTCTAAGTTTGATTATTGAGATCGAGAGCCAGATTCTGGTTATAGGGATGAAGTGACGGATGACCCAGAGGCAGTCCCCCGAATTAGCGTGATCCAGTTCCTGATTCTCGTGAGCTAGACCCAGTTTCTGTTGATCTTGATCCAGTTATGGAAGATCTAATTCCTTCGTGCGTTCCAGATCCTATTGATTCAGAACCACCATCGACAATAGGGACCAGCTTTGGGATTGATCCACAGAGGCGCTAGGTTAGGCGGGTAAGAGAGCTTTGCTCCCTGGTTCAATAAATGGATTCGGTAGCCAGCCCTTCCAAGAGTGAGGTGAGGCTTATTCGTTCAGTGTTTCATGCGTTCTCTCGATATGGCCCCTTAACCCATAGAAGAGCGTGCCAACGCGATCGTACCACCAGGTGGAATACTAACATCTCTGAAACTAAGGCATGTTTGGCTACGAGTATAAGACTAATAACATATCCGAAGATCCGGTTGGAACGGGCATCAACCAATGAAACAAAAGCCCAAATGCATATCATCCAATTTCATTGCCAGGCGTTAAACCACCAATTTCATTGCCTCCAGCAGCAGTAGCACCACTAACAACATCATCCCTAGGTGGTTAGCCATATTTTGAGATCGAGATCCATAGCTAGCAGCACCAAAGTAAGCAAACCTATAAGCATACCTAGGTAGAGTAGTTCCATACCCGCCGTTGAGCAGTTCCTGGCCCACTAGCAGCAGTTTCAGATCCTCCAGCAGAAGTTGAGTCAGTCGAATCAGCCAGCAAGCAATCAAGTAAGCCCGGTTCTTTCTTATCCCAGCCATCCAGGGGTTGTCTCTTTCTATGGATCGTACCAGAATCTCGTATATAGAGAGAGTCTAAATTAGGCCTTGATTTCTTCGGGTGTCAAGTTTCATTTTACTTATTGGCCCCCCCAAATAAGTAAAAAAAAGAGTCGAGCCCCTCTCCTTGACAGTCGAGTGTGCTTACGCACCCTGCCGGTCCTTCATTTTACTTATTGGGTGGGGGGGCCCACTCTTTCACCTCACCTTTGTTTCATATGCCACGGATACTTTTCTTTAGTGGGGCGTACCAAGAAGTCAGTATGTATGGTTGTAAGTTCCCAAGGAGTAGGTATGATGCATAGGTTGTTACAAAGTCTAGTCCAAAGGAGGGCATAGGGTGTAGGTATGAGTGTACCAGGGCTAGTCCCACCCGGAGGTAAAGTTTCCTAGGCGTAGGTAAAGTTACCAAGGCATAGGTATGAGGCGGAGATTTCCAAGTACGTAGTTGAATTCTGGAGGTCTCAAGGACATAGGCTTAAGGGTCTAGGGAGTTTTTGAAGTATAGTTCCCATGATAGCATTATATACGTGAATATCCCAAACACAATAAGTTAAGCACCACCCACCTTCCTAACACGACTTGGCTTCTTATTCTTTTTCTTTGCCTGTCGATAGAAGAAGGAATGTCACATTTGCGGGTGCACGATTGCGGGGCTGGTTAGGCGTTATCGGCGTGGCTTGTTAGGCGTTATCGGCTGGTTAGGCGAGCTGCGCTGGCCATCTTAACGCTTAACGCTAGGTAGATTCGCCCCATCCATGTAGGTTCTTAACGCCCTAGCTAGTAGGTTAGATCCTGGAGCTGCGGAACTCACTACTCTATTAGAAAGGATAATTACCAACCAATCGATAGGGAATGTAACTTACCGCGATGGCTCCGCCCACTCCTTACCGCGCTTGATGGACGATGGATGGAGGGACTATTCAGTGCGGAAATATAGAAACTATATCTCTATCAGCGCTCTCTATTTAGAGAAAGCTGGCCAATCCCCCTTATGAAATAATCTACATGAGGGTAGGTATATTCTACTGCCCCTCCCCACCCCAGCCAACATCTATTTCACTCGCCTACCATGAATCTCCTACCAGAGCTTCCTAAGGAAGGTAAAACGTCTATGTAAGGTTCCGCGGACTACCTTTTCCCCGAACCATTCATGCATGAGTAGAACGAGGTAGGGTGCCCCTCTAAGGGCAGAACCCAAAGAGTAAAAGGAGGTCCGTGGACTACCTGTCTGTTAGCGTAATACCGATTCTTCCTTGCACTAGGAAGCGCAAGCCCCTCCGGGACCTTCGTTTCATCCCTGCCTTGTTCAGCTAGCTCAGTCTAAGTCTAAGTCTCAGTAGCTAGATTCTGTTCCTACGGTTGGATAAGCTTCACCTTCATCTTTCTCTTTTTCTTTATCGGTAACAGCATCAACCTGCACTATAGCTTGGTAGGGCTGAGAACCGGCAGCCTAATAGCAGCACGAGCTCCGGTTTCAAGATAATAAGCCCAGTCACTTTCTTTTCTTTCTTAGAAGGTTGAAACCTCACTTAGTAGGGTTAAGCATGCGTAAGTAGAACTAATTCTGTTGCACAGGTAACTCAGATGCAGCCACTAAATAAGTACAGGAGCTATTCTCTCAAGGTGTAGGCTTAATTAATTCATTATGTAGTACAGGTCTTTTTGTAGCGGCCACCGGATGTACAGGAGCTTTTCAGAGCTGGCACCAATACTTGCGAGAGGTGGGACGAAGACTCGGTTGTAAAAAGGCTCTGAAAGGTCTGAAGCACCAAATGAAAAGAAAGCGCGATAAGTAGCTGTGGTTAAGAGAGATAGCTTAGCGTTCAAAGGGTGGAAAAAAGCTTCTGAAAAGGGCATCATCTGCCTATGGAGGTCGGTATGTTTACCAGCGCACGAACTAGCACGAGGTGCGGGTCCAAGTGATTATATATAGATATACATCTATATAAGATATAATAACAACTAGCTTGGAATGTGTTACCATCATGAAACGTATATAATCGGGATGCCTACCGAACACCAGGGAGAGGGGTAAAGCGCTAATGTGGGCTACAGCTATAGCTATTAGGAGCCTTTCCTTCATGAAGAAAACAGCTTTCCGAATAGAAAGTGCTTGGTCTGGCCCCCCGAAATAGATACGCTCCCTGTTCCCCGTATGAGCAAGAACCAGTATGAAAAAGGGGTGACGAGAGGTATTGAACTACTGCGGATACAATGACAATATCAAAAATTTCAGGTGGGTAAGTGAGATCGGAATCATCAACCGGACTTCAACTATCTGGGTAGGTAAGGAATCATCGACCGACAGGTATGACTAAGGCGATCACTAAATCGATTTGGCGCTAAGACCCGTATCAATATAATGGCGAGCCAAGTTCTTCTAAAAGAAGGAAAATGAATGCGACGGCGGAAAAAGAGAGTGTCATTAAGACATCAACTGGTGTTGAAGAAACTAGGGCTGGCTTGGCAAGCCGTGAGCTCCGAGCCCACCCGGGTATCACCATTATCGGGAACGAGATGCCAACCAGCCCCTTCGAAGAATACCGAAGCGGATTTGAGTCCTAGCTTTCATCCGCCTGCCTCCAGCCATTGTTATACCGCCTACTCATTCAAGTTATTGCCCAGGCATTTCACATTCAGGTCCATAGCGGGCCTTCCGCTCCAGCACTATATACGTATATAGATGTCGAGTAGTTTCGGGATTGATTAAGGTGGCGCCATTGGACCGATCAATGATTTGCTCTGGCCCGCTCAGTCCACCTGCTTTGGAACGATTCACTTGGATGCTCCAGCATGAATGAAGTGAAGGGAGGGACGGGTGAAAGGGATACCATGTTCAATCGCGTATCCAAGCAGGTTAGCCCTTTTCCTTTCTGGATGTTGGACTTTCGGAACGGGACTTGGCGAACCGAAACACCTAATCCAATTAGCTGGAAGAAGGGGATCGACCCGTGCGAGTAGCTGCGAGCGGAGGAGTTTTCACGTGTACGAGATGGTAGGAAATGTCGGGTCCCGCGGCCCCTAAGAGCTTATAGTAGGGAATGTCGATGGGCAATTGTCCTCTCCCGGTGGTCGAGCCATGCTTCGCATCCTCAATTATTCTATAAGCTGTGCTTCTCAGCTTTCAAATGGCAACAAGGAGATTCGAGTTGAGTTCCCTTCTCTTAGAATGGTTTTATTCACGTCGCTTTCAAAGTAAGGGTAAGGGCCCCTTTTAGAACGGGAATCTCGTATCTCCGGAAGTTGTATCAACCCGAAACTATAGAAGTGGGCACATCACATTACACAAAAAGGGGGAAGTGGCCTTTTCGATCATGCAAGCCTGGCCTTAAATAATAAGAATAGGGGGCGAACACCCCTTAAATCAAAATAGTAGGCAGCTTCATATTCCTATCCTGTTCGGTGCATTCCATTCCAACCCGGCCAGGGTTGATTCAATTTCTCTTGATCCAGCCTTCGCAGAACCATTTGTTGATCCAGTCGATGAAGCAAAGGCAGGAGCACAGCCAGGATCAGAAGCAAAGATCCCATTACCATAGCCAGATCGAGAGCCATATGTCATACGAAAGTCATATGTCATACGAAAGCCATGTATGTTCAGCATAGCGCCAAACAGGCTAAGCGTGAAACACAGGCTAAGCGACCCAAGGTATTAAGTGTAAGCGGGTTCTTAGGACCACTATAGGCGGAAGAAAAGCCCATAGCAATAGAAAGCAGGACAGCCAATCGCCAACCTCCATCCAAGCACAGCCTATAAGAGCAGCCCCAAGGTAAGACTAGTCAGAACTAGCTGCTGCTACCAACACGAATGTGATAAGACCAGTTTCCCATCCATCAGAAGCATAGGAGGTAGAGCTAGTTTACTTTGTTTACCCGGAATCAGTGAATGCGCCAGTTTATGGTGCCAGTGAAGCAGCACCCGTTTCAGTTCGAAAGCTAGTAGTTTCAGATCCTTCCGTTCGAGAGTAAGAGGCGGCTAGAGCATATAGGCACAGGTGGTCGGGGCAAAGGCGGATACAGATGCAGCAAAGTCAGTATACAAGGTAGAAACAGAACCATTTGACCCCGAAGTTTGGGTTTTATATCCCATTTTAGGTGCGAATACAAATCCACACCCTCCAGTAGCAAAGAGACGGGTAGCATAGGCATATTTAGATTGATACCCGGTATAAGTACCAGTTCTTTAGCAAGGCACTCGTCGATAGCCATTCACCTGCTCGTCCAAATCTTTGCTTTGTGCCGCACATGACCCAGTAGCCATTTCTGAGTCCATCTATGCAAGGCCAAGTAGCAGTAGAGTGACCCACCTATTGGAGACAGAACAAGCGCGGCGCAGCTGACAACAAAACGAGAAAACAGATGGGTGAAAGTCAACAGTAAAGGTAAGCGGTTGGGACAGACAATTGAAAGGTATAGCAGGTTCTAAAGTAGGCAGCAGAGACAAAGGCAGAGCCATAGCTTGCATCTCTTCCATATCGAGATTGAGAACCTCTAGCAGCATATCTTCCAGATCAATAGGCATAGCCCGCAACCCCCTATTCAATAAATGAAAAAGGGTGGGGCAGCCCTGAGCGATATTGAAGTAATAGATAGTTTGGCCTTGTGTTATAGATTGATATCCAGCGACAGAGGCAGAGATGAAAGCAGGCAGGAGCAATTGAACCAGCACCCGCTTATGGATCAATTCAAGAGCCAGTTGATCAAGTTGAAGCACTCGTTTCCTCGCAATGGTAGAGACATAAGCTGAAGCATAGAAGGCAACAAAGACAGAGTGAGAGGCAAAGGTCGCAGTTTCATCGGTTGGAGATCGAGCATAAGAGGCGAAGGCTTCTTCGGTAGCAAATCCAATTATAGAGTCCCCAGCAACAGGGCAACAGGGAAGGAGGAAGCATTTGAGCTAGATCGAGACCCAGATCCCATTGAAGCACCTGTTGAAGCACTCATCGATGACCCAGTTACACCGGCCCGGAACCTATTGAAGTTGACCTAGAAGCAACACTTGTTGATTGAGTTTAGTTAGTTGTGGAACCTATTGAAGTTTATCTACAAGCAGTTGAAAAGCTAAAGCAGTTCTAGTCCCAGTCCTACCAGTTTCTAATCCAGATCCAGATCCACGTAGAGAGCACGACAATACTTCGATGAACATCATAGAATATAGGAACAACAGTGCACCTAGTAGGAACACTAGCTAATGGCGGAACAGCACTTGTAGAAACAACTAGAGATGCTTATAGCAACATATGCTTATATTAGAACACCACAGCTATTTTTTTTCAAGTGAGATTATGACGTTTAAGACAGTATTTCGAGGGGCGGAAATTGTACTAAATCTGTGGAACACAATCTACATACAGCCCAATCCAAACTCTTCACTGAACAAGCTCCACTCGGCAATCTGATTCTGCAATCTAATCCAGTCCCATCAAATATAGGTCGTATCCAACCTTAGCAATTTCAATATCCGTATCTGATCTAACGGAAAGAACCCTTCCTTAGCAAGTGACTTATCAATAGCTCGAATACATACCAATGCGTATCTATCTATATTTCTTTATTGGGTCCAATTATTTCAACTTGACTCATCGAAACTAGATAGATGGGGAGCCCTGTAAAGCAAGGAGGCCCGTATTGCGCTATTCATGAACAGATGGGAGGGGTTGGTTCATTGATGAGATATCAATGAGGAAATCTCATATGCAGTTCCTAGCTTAGGTGTTACGACATAAGTTATTGTTCCCATAAGCTCAGTTCCGATATCTGCTAATGTAGCTATAAGCTTTGTTCCGACAAATGCTGTTGTTCCAAGAAGCTTGGTGGATTAGCCTCGAATAGTTCTGGCATTTGGTAGTGTTCCAAGTAGTCATATTAAACTATAACTTCGGAGTGTTCCCACTTGTGGGGGTGAGGCTGCGTGTGTCAAAGTCTATGTCGGATAAACTCAATAGCCGTATCAAGCAACCGGTGCAATGATCATGATTGCTTCGCTTACCGGAGCTACTAGTGCTTACTTAGGTTCGAAAAACACATATGGATATGGGCACCTTCCACCTAGTCGGACATGGATCCGTCCCTGCCTTATTCTATCACCCCAGTCCCTTCAGCTCCTCAACAGCAAGTAAGGACAGGTACGGGCGGCTAATTTATTGATCTTGGAGGGTTAACATCTTAATCAATAGGTGATAAGAGCAATTACAGAGTGTTCCTAGGAGTGGTGTTCCAACATCTTCAACCATAATGAGTTGAGTCATCCAAACTGATTTTGGCTCCTCTACATGGTCCAGTTCCGACATGCGCTATTGTTCCCATAAGATTTGTTCCGACATAAGCTCTTTATCTAATAAGTCATGTTCCAACATAAGCAATGGTTCCAAGAAAGCGGTGTTCCAGCATTAGTACGTGTTCCTAGAATAGGTGTTCTGAGATTAGCTAGTGTTCCTAGTCGTTGTATTATTGTGGAGCTTGGATGGCATATTACTTAGCGTGGGCGGGGTATTCTTTGTGTGGATGGATGATTCATACGTGAAAATACACAGCAGGCAAAAGGAATAGGTATAAATGGACATGCTATTCAGTCGGAGGTTACACGCTTAGCTGGGCCGCTCAGATACAACTGCTCACACCGGAGCCACAGAGAGAGGCTATTCCGCCCTCACAAGATTGATAGGAATTTAGGCCCCAGTACTAACCCAGTCAATAAACTAAAAGATGCATAGACACGCACTGTAACTACCCAACCCGGTAAACTAAGCTAACTGGCTAACCCAATCTACTAACTTATAACGGTAAAACACCCAATCAACTAATGCACAGACATACGCACAGGTCCAACCCTGACCTAACTAAAAAGCTACCCTAAAAGGAAAGGAAGGGACACATGCAAATATATAAGGTCCAAACACTCTGAACCTAACTAAGCTACTTTGCAAGGGAAAGGAAGAGACACATGTGCGTATGTAAGCTTAGAACTAAGCCTGATCTAGCGAATTGACTGACGTATATGTTAGCACTGGGGCAACCAACCAATGCTACTAAGCTAGCTAACCACATGCACATCTATAAAGTACTGGTACGACCGCTGCTAACCACTGCTACTAGACTGGTGCACTAACCTAGCTAACAACTAACACAGCCGACCAACCCTACGACATGCACGTATGTTAGCACTGGTACAACCACCGCTAACCCCACCTATAATTAGGCTGGTTCACTAACACAGCTAACTCACATGCCCATCTGGAATATTATGTATATTACTACTCACCCCGTCTCGCTCAGCTTAAGTCCCCGAGCGACAGCGAAAGGCCCTATCCGTGCTATTCTATCGGGCCGCCATCGCTCTTATAAGTACCTCTTAGATGGGGATTTGATTTCTACCCTACTATTGGTTGTCGGTACTTTCATACAAATTGGCTTGAAACTACCGAAGGGTGCGTAAGCATGGCTCGACTAAAAGGAGAGGTCAAAACCTATTTGTTCAAGTCCATTCTGCGAAAAGCAAGTTTGGTCAGGAAGAATCAAATCCTAAAGGTTGGGTGGCTCAAGAAGTTGTTCCGTTGGGTCGATCCTAAAGACCTTCTGAAATACGATTTCAACTATCAAAAACCATGGGTTGTTGGGGGTCTAGGCATAATTCCCCATCCGGGTCTCAAAATTGACTTTTTTTTTTAGGCAAATATCTAATTGACAGGGCCCTACTTTGAAGCAAGATGTTAAAGCCATGCTGATTGTTCTGGTCCGTGAATTCATTTGAAAAAGCTTCTGAGATGCATGTTTTCCTATCTAGAACCTGTGTTTGTATGGGATTTGAGTCATATCCATCCACCGGGGTCTCGACCTAGCATTTCTATTTAGTCAACTTTATGAATTCTGGCACTTAAATAGGGCCTGTGAAATCTCGTGCCTGATTCTGGGTTCCGTATGAAAGCATCCAGGTCGGGTGGTTCCGGTCAATCCCAAAAACGTCCTTAGAAGCGGTGTTGTCTATATTCAACCAAGTGTTGTGGGGGTTCATAGACATATGGGTCCATCTGGGTCTCTCAATTTTGTCTATTTTGGCAAGTCGATTACTCATAGCATTTTAAGGTGATTCCAATCAATCCATCCATAAATCTACCCAGCTCCATTCCGCCATTCCATCTATAATCGGGGGAGCGGGAAGCACTCTACTAAGAGTATTCGGCCAGCGAATTGACCATCCATAGCACAAGGCCCGCAGGACACACGATTAGGGTCTTGACACACAACTAGAAGTCCTTTTCACAATAGAGGCCTGGACACAACGTTATGTATGCCAGTTCATCCCACCCATTACGCTTTCAATAACAACACCCACCAATACACATTCGGCCTTCAGGAAGGACACAATACTCATTCAGCTTTCTGGAACCCATACTCATTACACAACTTCAGGAACCAATACCCAGAGTTCACACGGGGTGGTGAGGCAATACACCAGATTCAAAACACACATTGTTGAGGAAGGTTGGCCCAGACACCGATTGATTGAGATTGATTGATTGAGCGATTGATCAATTGTATTGATGGAACACATAGTTTGAGGTCAGGCAGGACTACGGACGATACAGTACGGGAAGGTACAAGGGAACGGGAAGACACCGAGTGAGTTAGTCACTACCACGCACAAGTGTCCTTTTCTCTTTATAATGTATAGCGCTTTTTGAGTTTTCTATTAGACGCGGCTTTACCAAAGGCTAATACATAAGAAGAACTCCTTGCCCTAGGAAGCGCAAGCCCCTCCGGGTCCTTGCCCCTCCTATTTCTTCTCTGGCGGCTTCGCACCTTTGAAAGTGAGCTTTGCTTAGCTTAGAGATCTAGGAGCACTGGGCAGACTCTTCTTTAGAACTCGACTTCCATTCATCTCTTCCTAATGGTGCAAAATCTAAAGGGAACCCGATTTCGTTTTGTTACCAACTCCCTTCTCCAACTATTTATGCTCCTACTATTATTGGATTCACATAGTTGAGAACTAGGGAATTCAAAGAGCAGGGACTTAGCGACCCACATGAATAACGGAGCTAGAATGGAGAAAAGGTGATGGGTAAATATCATATTGATTAATGGCATGTGTGGAAGGACGTGTTTTTCCTTGCCCCCCGGAGGGACAAGCGGCTTCGCACCTTACACAGACTCTCATTCTAGGTTTCGTTTTATAGAATGTCAATGCTCTTTACAATGCTCTCAACATAACGGCCCACTAGCCCCAATTGAGCCACCCAAAATATAGTGAGTTGTTGAAGGATGCACAGAGGAAGATAAAGAATATAGAGAGTTCATAGATCGTGACACCTTGATCGGACGTGGCCCATGGGTTACTCCAATCTCCACCTCTTCATGGCCTCCTACCCCTACATGAGATAGTCAAAGATGATCCCAATAGTACCATCGACCTCAACAACAAAAAACTCCAGAATAAAGCATGTCCTCTCCCCCTATGGCCACAGCCACACGGCATACCTGTGCTCACCTCACCAACATTCTCGATCCTACCTCCCCTAATCCACCTGAGCTTACACATTGGACACACATGGGATGTACACCTCTTGACCTATCTACCACCCAATGTGATTAGTCCTTTTCCCTACAACCACCTAGCAATGACCCTTCCTCAACCTTGATCATGGAGGAAAGCCCTCAAACCACCCTTCCTCCTATGATCAACATAGATGAACCCCAATTGGAGTATGTGCTTCCCTCCTACATCACCCGTGTCTCATCGACCAATTCTGCACCCTTCACTCTGGAACCCTACCATGTTGTCATCCTTGCAATGCCTATATAATCCTCCTGCACTGGTTCTCCTCAAGGGTTTCTATGGAATCCTCTCCTTTTGGTTGCATGAACTTCTTCCCCAAAGAAACTACCATGTCCACCCCTCTGCTAGATTCCCCGCTACTATAGTCAACTCCCAACACCTCAACGCCCTCCACAAATATAGTAGTAGTATCCATTGAACAAACACAAGCACACACTGCCAAAAGAATTCTAAGGACCGGTAGGGTGAGGTAACGAACGCTCGACTAATAAGGAGAGGGGCTCTCAATCTAAGGAGAGGAATTTCATTTCTGTGGCTTCCTCTCCCGGTGGTCGAGCCATGCTTCGCTTCCTCTTATTTCTAGGATTGAAATCTGAGAAGGAGACATACCATGGTTCATATTGATTCAAGTTGTATCAACTCATGAGGAACATGAGATGCCATTGGACACATTGAGAACATTGGATTAAGTTCTGATTGAAATGCATTATGCTAAGATGGCAAAGTTGTGACAAGATTTTGATTAGAGTAAGAAAATGCAAGGTTGAAGGTTCAGTTCATAGAATGACAAATTACGCTCAGCAATGCCTAGTGATAGAATGAAGCCCAACAAGCTTTGAACATGACTATTCTAGCTTTAGAGACAGAGTTGGCACATAAGACAAAGGCAATAAAAGGGTTGACAATTGTGCGATAAGATGTTGAGGCTAGGGTAGATAGTCTCACTATGAATGTGAAAATATCATAAGCCACAGTGGCGCCCCAGGTATTTTCTTAACAGACAACACTTTCGCTTTTCCTTGATAGTACAATGTTCGCTTTGTGGAAGAAGCATGCGACACTTTTTGAAGCTTTCACTTCTCTTCTAAGCATGATTAGAAGGTTCTATGGATATCACACTCTCTTACAATGCTAGTATGTTGAGCAACAACAACCAATCCTCAGTTCGTCAAATGAGCAAGCCCTTGTCAGATAGTGATACAATCTATCCTTATCCAAAAGCACTAGATGATTGGATGAGTAATGCAAAGACTTTGGAAAAGTAGTAAGAAGATATGATAGCAAAATATGTTCACCTCTCCCAGAAGTTCCAACTGCCCATGTCACCTAATCTTAGTTTGAGTATAAAGGCATAGTGATAGGTTTTTAGAGCAACGCAGATAGCAATGCTCTGGCAACACAATCAGAGTGCTAACACTCTTTAGCATTTGTCCTAGATTTTAGAGACCAACACAAAATTGAAGCTCCAAATGCCATATGTGATAGAGTCAGAGAGGCGAGAATCAATTGTTTACACCTTCGTGAACATTGTGTAGCAGCACGTTGACATAATGCTTCTTAGTTCCAACCATAAGTAGTAGATCCCACAGATGAATTTTGATGCTTTATTATGGTTTAAACACAATTGGCCTTGTAGTGTGCCAACTCAACATGGCAGATTCAGAATTGCATATGAGTTTTCTATTGGAAGAGAATTCGGTCTAGATTCGTTGCACTAGCTCAACATGTTTAGTGGGACCTTATACAGTAAGGTGGAAAAGATAAGTGCAATTATTAGTTGGCCTTCTCCCTCCATGTGAAATTCCTCTCCTTAGAATTGAGAGCCCCTACCGGTCCTCTCCCTAGATTGAGAGCCTGCTTACGCATCCTCTCCTCTCCTCTCCCTCTCCCTCTCCCTTAAGGTCGAGCACCTAAAGGTCCTTAACAGTCGAGCCTGCTTGCGCATCCTCTCCTTATCAGTCGAGCACCTAAAGGTCCTTAACAGTCGAGCCTGCTTGCGCATCCTCTCCTCTCCTCTCGATGGCGGCGATGGCGGCCCTTATGGTCGAGCGATAAATCCCTTATGGTCGAGCACCTAAAGGTCCTCTCCTCTTGGGTTTACTTATTGGCCCACCCAATAAGTCAACCTGGGGTCGAGCACCTAAAGGTCCTTATCAGTCGAGCCCCCTAAAGGGCCCTATATTCTTTAGGGGCGGAGCCACTCACTATTCATATGGTGAGGACCGGTAGGGGCTCGACTGTCAAGGAGAGGGGCGGAGCCACTCACTATTCATATGGTGAGGACCGGTAGGGGCTCG
>Ga0213496_10000042_pt1 | contig 14853 bp, 13 predicted proteins | sample Lodgepole_Yose_2_FD_150977 | JGI IMG/M metagenome (GOLD analysis project Ga0213496, IMG submission 150977) | Leaf-associated microbial communities from Pinus contorta in Yosemite National Park, California, United States - Lodgepole_Yose_2 | ecosystem: Host-associated > Plants > Phyllosphere >...
CGAGCCCCTACCGGTCCTCACCATATGAATAGTGAGTGGCTCCGCCCCTCTCCTTGACAGTCGAGCCCCTACCGGTCCTCACCATATGAATAGTGAGTGGCTCCGCCCCTAAAGAATATAGGGCCCTTTAGGGGGCTCGACTGATAAGGACCTTTAGGTGCTCGACCCCAGGTTGACTTATTGGGTGGGCCAATAAGTAAACCCAAGAGGAGAGGACCTTTAGGTGCTCGACCTTAAGGGATTTATCGCTCGACCATAAGGGCCGCCATCGCCGCCATCGAGAGGAGAGGAGAGGGCCGGTAGGCGCTCACCATTCCGATGGTGAGGGTTTTAACGCTCACTCATCATATGGGTGAGGGCTGGCCGGGGTTAAATGGCTGAAGGTGATGGTAGAAATAGGAATGGATACACGAGTCTACCCTTTACGGGGAGTTGATTCGCTTTCGTCCCTGGTTCCATCAGGTGTAGAGTTTATCATCTTATTCCGTTGCTACATAAGAGATCGATTGGTAATTAGAAGCTTTTGAAGCAGCATTCCAAGCAGAGGAGAAGGCACTCGAGGTAATATGTATATAAGACTTAGCGCCGGTAGCTCTCCTTCGGAAAGGAAGCTGCATCCAGATATCCGCCCGGATCTTATACACAGATTACCATAACCAGTCGAGGAAAAGAATCTTAGTGCAGTTGGGTGCGTGCTAAGCTAAGGGGTGCATTCGTTCTTCTCTTTCGCATTGTTTCGAGTCCCCCTTTTGGGGTAGGGTGGCGGGACAAAAGAGTGAAATCGGAACTGCTGCTAGTGGCTGAACTTCCTCTCCATTCACCATAATTATGGCCTTGCTCAGAGAATCAATCCATCTTTAGGTGCCCAACTCCAAGGAACCATGTGCCCGACTTAACCGGAGGTGGAATGCTATCTCCTCCGCTTGATGGATCCATCATGAAAAGGCAGAGATGGGCGATTGGTTCGACTCTAAGACAAGCCCTCAACGAGACCTGTGAATTCTGGGTTTGGTACCAGGCCTATTTATCTGAAGCGAGTATCCCCAATGGCGAATATCGATAGTGAGTTGGCTTGGCTCCTCTTTTGATGTGAATTGTGCCAATTAATAGCTTGCTCGCTCCGTATATGAATATGGAACCTCGCTTCGGAAACCATTATTGAACACCTTTCGAGTTCTGTTGATCCCCTTCGGTTATGCATTCGCGTTCCCTGCTCACTCTCATAGCTATCTACCCCTCTGCAGCATTGAAATTGAGGCCATCTGTCCCGGCACTTAAGAGTGGATCTGGATATTGTGCATTTGGTCATGCTGCCCAACAATCAATAAGGGAGGGGAGCTGGAGTTGATGTTTCCGAAGTAACCGGTGGGGAGAGCAATTCAAGTCGTTTAGAAAGGTCCCGGAGGGGCTTGCGCTTCCTAGTGCAAGGAAGAAAGCTCCAAAACCGGAAGAGGGTCGTTAAGTCGTATCCGTTGACAGAGGCGAAGAGTGAATCAATGGGGCAGAACCCTGGTAAGCTCGCTCGAACAACCACAAGATGAATCACTCGACCCGGGCATACGTATATAACAACATGACAAATCATCCTTGCACTAGGAAGCGCAAGCCCCTCCGGGACCTTCCTTTCTCGACTGTGCCAGCAAAGCATTTCAGCTCGGAAGCTCTTCTGTTCTTTGGCTTTCGCCTTCTCCGGAACATTCTGGGCTGGGTTCAATGCTGCTGCTGCTGCTTCATCCTACCGCTGGTGATCGACCTGCCTCATGACCCCCGGCAAGCTTCTAAAGTCCCACCTATGGCCAAGCCAAACAACTAACTGAAGGTCGAGGGGACAAGAGCATTCCAGCTTATTCCGCTCCTCCCTCGCACTACTATTGTATACGTCTTTTTGGTTGAAGTCTCTCTCCTTTCAATCGATTCATTGCAATGGGAAGTGAAGTCGAAAGCAGCTTCTAAGAGTCATGGTGGCAGCCATCTGGGTCGATTGAACTCTATTCTGCCTTAAGCTCTCCTGCTTCCTTCTCCTTTCCCCACCCGATCCACCGTACCATAAAGGAGATATCGGATCACATGCCCCCACTAAGCCGTATCCAGGTGGGTAAATCAAGAATGCACATAGGTGGGCTCGACCGGTACTATCAGTTGTTAAGACGTATATAATAGATGATGGATATTCGAAGCCAGATCCACCACCGGCAGTCACTTCTTCGAAGAGGCGAGGCAGGGGGGCATAGAAGGGAGTTACTGAAGCAATCTTCTCCTCGACCCATGGGTATTCCTATCCGAGTCCCTGCCGGGTTTCAGAGAAATGAACAAACAATCTTAGTCGCCCGCAGGAGAAACTATGGAAGAAATAAAGAAAGAAAGAAAAGAAGATCGATGCTTGTAACAATCATCATTCATTTCACTTAGAGTTGGGCGTTATCTTACATACGTATTTACAAATGACAGGTCGAGTGTCTTTTCGATCAAATCCTTGCCCTCAGAAGCGCAAGCCCTCCGGACCTTCATTTGGCCCAGCATCAGCAAACAAAAACTTCCATCCAAGCAACCAACCAACCAATAGGAGTCTACTTTTTACGGTTCATTTGATGTGGGATGCTCCGGTCGACTCATGAGAAAGAAGGGCGAAAAGGAGACAAATAGTATCAATCACTCGTTCATCCGTCCCCACATCTTATTCCGTTAGTAAGGAACCGACCGTGGTCTCTGATCCGAATGAATGAGATCGACTGACCTGTCTGTGGCATTGAGCCTAGCTGCCTTTCTTTGTCCCTTCGCGAGGAAACCTTAGGCGCGCGATCAATTGGTTTCAATACTTCTAATGGGCACCTGTCTCCCAGCCTTGGGTGAACCCGGCAGTAAAGTGACTCAATCGTCCTAGGGTTTCGGTATAAAGAGAGTAAGGTCAAAGCTCTGCTATAGGCATATGGCATAAAGAGTGAGTGAAAGTGTTTATAGGTCTAAGGTAAGGGTGGATGAATCGATATGGTCGAGCGACTTCGTTCCTCGACAGCATTTCTTTCACGGGCATTGAACCTCGGGCTTTGATTCAGTCGGGAGAGAACAATCTGATTCATCGGTCGAGCAATAAAGATCGAGTCTATTTTATATGTGAAAATCATTTCGTTAAAACGGCTTAATGAATTGGTAAGCGAGTGCATAAATGCAACGGCAAAAGGTCGAGTCTCACTAACTAATCATGTCGAGTCTATTATAGACCTTTTGACAAGTTGAAGCACATCATTGAAAGGTCGAGTACAATGACTCGCCCTCAAATATTAGGAACGAACTCCCCGCTTCCAACATGTGGTCGGTGGAAGGAAGAGGGGCACCTCGCTATCGCTCGGCAAATGATCCGATCGTAATTGATTTCCCTCGAGAAATCTTCCGACACTACTCTTTTTTTACACTACTAAAGGTCCGGAGGGCTTGCGCTTCTGAGGGCAAGGAACGCCTCACTATCGCTCGGGAACATCAAAGTGGTCCTACTCTATCTACCGTTTTTAGATTGAGTTATAGTAGTATTCGTTTCCAACTCTTATACGCTATTGAACAAGAGGGATAGCTTTTCTACAAGAAGAAGGGTGCCTACCTGCTACCATTAAGACTACTACCTACTAGATATATCAATGCTAGTATCATCTACTCTTATAAACCACATACTATTATATATATAACCTATAAACACAGGAGGATAGCACTATACTCGGTACCTGTCTGTTTAAGGGATCGCAGGAACAACATTTCTATGGCAAGCATAGCATAATGGATATCTTATAGACTCCATAGGAGGATATTCCCGCACTAATGGAAGGGGCAATGCATTCTTATACCTCGTCTTACCTACTCCTCTACACTACTAATGATTTCTTCCACCTTTTCTGACCACTGGATAATGCAAGGAGGATATTTGCAGTAATGCACAAGTTGATTTATAAGGTGCTGCATAGTCATTTACACATTTTCTGATTATGTAGCAACTCAATCTCATGTGTACAGGGATTTCTGTTTGAAATCGGGGATAGTTTCTAGTCGAAGTGTAAGATCGCTTTGAACATAGACGTCAGCACCCCAGGGTTTTTGGTCCCTAACAGCAAAAAAGAGAAGCATTGAAATCGAATGGAGTGGCGAACACCATGAAACCAAGTTGTGGACCTGGCTTTGGTGTAGCGAACACTTTCCTCAGCTGCCTCGTTCGGATCAATCCATCCTTCTTATTCTAATAATATAGTGCAGGGGCGCAGATTGGGGCACAGCTTACTTCATTGAACGCCTTTTCTTTCTGGGCTAAAGTAGTGGTGGATTAGTGTTATGGAGTGGGCGTCTTTTGGGGTATCGGGTTAATGTAGACCAAGAACACCAACAATCTTGACGCATCCATAAGGTTATCCCCTTCTAGCTCAGCTCAGGCTTTTAGGGGAACAAACTTTAGTTACTTATTTGAGAGGGGCCACCCAATAAGTCAAATGAAGGATGGCGAAGTTAGTTACTTATTTAGAGGGGCCACCCAATAAGTCAAATGAAGGATGCGAAGAACCAAAGGGAGAGGAAGGAATACGATTGAATAAATCAGAACGGAAGTGTACGATTCAAATCGACGGAAGCGTATGAACGGAACCGTACGATTTCAATTAGAACGGAAGCGGATGAACTAATCAAACTCTTTATTGAACTACAGCGTCAGAACTACTGTTTTTCCTTGCCCCCCGGAGGGAACAAGCGGCTTCGCACCTTTTGTTATGACGACCATTTATGCTAGTCATTGCTTGAAGGTCAGCGTCACTCATAGCCTTTTCTCATTTTTGATAGCCGCTAGTCTATACAGACACATAGTGAGTGCTAGTCTCCGGTAGTGCCAGTATGGGAAGGCAGGTAGCCGATGCTTTATAGTAATTGATTGAGGGCCTACTCAACCTACAAATCACTTACCCTACGGAACAGGAGTTGCAATTTGATGGAGTATGCGTTACATACGATGCACCTGTTGAAGATCAGACCGTAGCAGTCATAGCCGATTGACAATCATTGACAGTTCTCATTGTCAATAGCCAGTTCTCATTGCCGAGAGACGCCAGTCATAGTCCCCAGTCAGAGCCAGTTCTCATCGTCAGAAGGTCATCTTATAGCCTGTCAGCGCCAATCAGCCAATAGTCCCCATCATAGTTTCTCATAGCCTACCAGTCAGAGCCGTACAGTAGTCCATATACGTTCAGTCTATTTATATTCAATCCATACCCCAGTCAGTTCATACCCTAGTTCCGTGAGTTGCACCGATAAAGATATGAATCTTATGCTTATGCTGCTGGCCGGTATCAGCGGACAGGTGGATGTGGAAATGGATTCAATGTCCAGATTCGATGTCAATGTTGATTTTGATTGCTTGCTTTTCTATATTTTCAACCTGGGAACTAAGGCAGCTGGGGTTGACGAGAGAAGAGATTAAGGAAACCAGTTGCCTACAGACATAAGAGAGGGAACCTACACGATAGCACTACAGCTTCAGTTCACTTATCGCTACGGAATCTTTGTTCCTACCTCGATTGGATGACACGAACAATGCATTACTTACGATGCACCTGTTGAAGATCATACGCGCAAAGGAAAGGTCATCAGGGAAGGGGATAGGATTATTCCGGGAGGGGAGGTTGGTTTAGACATTAGACACAGGGAAAGGTCAGGTTGAGCCATTGTTAGTTCTCATTGACGATAGCCCATAGTTGAGGCCAGGAGTCAATGTCTTCTTGTAGATTTTGGAACCGATAGAGACACAATGCTTACTTACAATGCACCTGTTTAGAATCATCCCCAGACACATAGTTGCATTCACCCTAGGAAGGGAATGACACTCAGGGAGATGACTGATCGGATAGTGATTCATTGATTGCATTGATTGATTCAGAGGAGTCCCCAGTGGCCCAACGGGCAACAGACAACAGAGGGGTGGCCCAATTGATTGATTTATTGCATTGATTGCCCATATCTACACAGAGAGGCGATTCAACGGAAGTGACTGATGCTTTATAGTTATTGATTGATCGATACTGATTGTCTTCCGAGAGGGGCGCACAGCCTTCTTACGAGAAAGGGGCGCACAGCCTTCTTACGAGAAAGGGGCGCACAGACGCACAGTCTTCTGATATGGGTACACCAACTGAATATCTTCTGAGAGCAGGGCCCAATTAGTCTTACGGGCGGCCTCGGTGCATTTACTGGAGAGGTATTCTCGTTATATATGATTCACCCATTGAGGGATCATACGCAATGGAAGGGTCATCAGGGGGGGGATATAGTCTTCAGGGAGGGGAGGTAGTTTGAGCTATTCATGCTTGTTAGGTAGTGGCATTCACGCAGGTCGGGTAGTGCCGTGCCAGAGAAGTGCGTGATGTAGTCTCTGTTTGAAGTGCACCCATTACCCTAACTCCTTATCCACCCAGTCCATGTTTCCGATAGAAGGCCCCTTTCAAGCCACCTTACCCGATAGAGAGTGAGTGAGGTCCCCCATGTTCCCAACTGATGAGGTGAGATACCCCATCGTTCCCACCATACATGAGAGAGGAGAAGGACACCATTGTTACCACCTGATGACATTGAGCCCTTTTGTTTTCAGATAAGCATTTTGGCTGCTCGGGCTACTTGGCTTGGCTACCGGGCTGGGATGGAAACAGTCGTTGCCTAGAATCTCAAATATGATATTGATTCCCCTCAAAAAATATCATAGCCATAAGCCAGTCAGAACTAGAAGGTCCTTACTAGAAGGTCATTTACAAAACCAGTAGCCAGTGGTCATAGCCGCTGATAGTCACCCATAGCCAGTGGTCACCCATAGCCGGTGGTCACCCATAGACAGTCATTGTAGTAAGCCGGTCATAGCTGGGCTGGGATACTCTCCTTGGCTAATCGACTTGGTCACTCTACTCAGCTACTCTACTTGGTTACTCAGCTCGGATAACGGAAAGGACAACCATATACAAAAGGAGGCTACGTGATTTTCTAGATTCAACATGTATGGAAGGAGGTACTTGTGCTGGTCATTATATATTGACCTTTTCTATTTCACACGTGCCAGCGAGTGGTTAGTTTGAGGTGAGTTTGTTAGCTTTGTTAGTACGTAAGGCCGTGGTGCTTGGCTTATTCTTTTGGGTTTTGTGTTTTCACGTATATAATGTAATTAAGAAGTTGTGTTAGTACGGTATGGAACAATGGCATGTTCCTAACTGGAGGACTGGATGCAATGAAAAACTTGACGGGGATTGATTGCTTGCTGGCTAGACCCCACCACCCCGTGAGGCTAGACCCGATGATTATGCTTCGCGATACAATACCACCGAATCGGAGAACTGATCGATTTCTATAAAGGTCCGGAGGGCTTGCGCTTCTGAGGGCAAGGAGAAATACGTCGAAGTGGGCAGCTAGCGGCGGATTCCTCAATATCAGGAAATCATTATGAGTCTCATCCCTCAGAACGGAAGTAGCTTTCCTCCACAAACTGAAAGGGTCCTAACATCAACTGGACCACTTTTGATGTTACAGGGGGAGGTAACCCCTTTCATCTGGCGGCTTCTTATCTTCTCTTTGTCCCTCGGTTTTCGCACCACCCCTTTTCTTATCTTTTCTAACGCACCTTTTCACTTCCATATACGTTTCTAAAGGCCGGCGTTTCCGGTCTGCGTTTTCTTGGAAATTGTGGAACAATTTTGCATAAGCTAGCGTATCTCTTTCAACGAGCTCAAAAGAGTGCCCGCCGATAGCCTCGGCGAATATCCTTTTGCATAAACGGTCCCACCCCGCTAACCCCCTAACATCGACCTTGACCGAGGAGGGCAAAGCATCGCGGAGGCTCCCCCGTAGGATGCGGCGTTTGGTCCGGCCATGAACTTTCAGCGCCGCATGAGAAACATAAAGGGAGAGGGCTTGTCCTCCGGGCTTTGTTCTATAAGGGACAAAACCGGAAACTCGGGAAAAACATTCGACGTCCGGAAAAACCTGCTTATTTCGCAAGACGTCCTCCTTGGATACACAGAACACAGAGATGAAGACCCCGAAGCTGGATAACCCTGGATACCCTTATAAGAAGCTGGAGCCCTACACCTCACGCCTCAACGCCCCCCTCTCCACTCCACTCAAAAACTCTGAAACCGGAGACCCGAAACCGGATCGACCGGAACCACCCCACAATGAAAAAAGTGGCATTTTGGGTCATTTACGTAGAATAGGGTTTGACCTCACCCGAACTAAGCTGCCCCCATGGCCTTATTTGAAGGAATCACCTGACATACATTCAATCAACTATTTGACTCAATAACATGAGAGTTCGGGACCCCATCTGGATAAAGACCTTACATATTAGTTGAAAAAGAGCGTTTCGAGATATAAAAAAAGGGCAACGTAATTGTGTTATGCCATGACTGTATTTGTGTTTCCTATTGATTCTATTTCCCCACCAGCAATATTCTCAATTATAGCTTTGGCATTTTCCCTAGCCTCAGGAAATATGGCGTTGTGAACGTGTTGAAATGCCATATTTCCTGATGATCGCTGCCGCTTGCCCACATGAATGAGGTGTTTTGATTGATCGCCACCGCTGATGAGGAAGGATGGAAGAAAGAAAGAAGTAGTGAAGAGAAGTATTAGTAGTAAAGGGAAGAGAATTTGTTATTGAAGTTATGTATTGAAGAAGGGAATACTTTTGATGCTTGCCATATAGGAAGGAAGGATCGCTACCGCTTGCCCCATGATAAGGTGGTGATTGATCGCTACCGCTTGCCCTATTATCGCTGAAGAAGGTAACGCACCCGACAGAGCCTCAACCGACGACAGAGCCAGGAATAACCAGTGCTCACAGTGAGTGTTTTTCATTCAAGTATAGCCCCCCCGGTAGTTATAGAGCCAACTACCCTGGTTCATATTGACGACTGGTAATTCATTTAGCCCGGTAGTTCATATAGACAACTCCCCACATCACGCCCCGCATACATGACGCCCCGCATCAAGCCCCGCATCCACGCTTTCTGTTCAATCCGCTTTACCCGTTTCCGTTAACCCATGCTCTTATGCTGTTCTTTAGTTCATGCTGTTCTTGATGTTGTTCATGCTGTTCATGCTGTTCACCCATTCCCACTTTCAGTTCAATCCGCCCCATTCAATCCGCATTCTACCAGCATTCTACCACTCTCCTATTCCCCATCCCCATTCTCTCATCCCCAGCATTCTCCCAGTCCCGCATTACCCAATCCGCGTAAGGCGCTCAGTCCGCATAAGGAAGCCGCCAAGTCCACGTGCAAGTCCAACAAGTCCACATTCACCCAACATGGTGCGGTACAGTACGGAGCCGAGTGAGTGAGTCACAGCCCCTAAGATAGATAGGGGTCTCCGATAGCCAATCATTGACAGAAGGTCGACAGAAGGTCAGCCGAGAGCCAGTGGTCAGAGCCAGCCGGTCAATAGCCAGGAGTCATAGCTTATAGCCGGTTGTCATTGATGATAGCCGCTAGTAGCCGGTAGTCATAGCCAGGAGGCATTGCCTGAAGGTCATAACCACTCATAGCCAATCATAGACAGGAGTCATAGCCAGAAGTCCTAGCCGATCATAGCTGCCGATCATAGCCAGACAGGAGGTCATAGCTTATAGCCGGTTGTCATTGCCGATAGCCACACATAGACACGGCCCCTACAAGCCAGACATAGCCAAGAGGTCATAGCCATTCAGTACCGAGAGAGAAGGAACACACGTTACCACCAGACAAGAGGGAAGTTCACTAGCCGAGAGGAGAAGGAAGTATCACATCACAGGATATTCGATAGAGAGAGAAGGCCTTACCCTCGTCAGACAATAGGGAAGGACTTACCGACAGACAACGATAGAGCCAGGTTGACCATACGATAGAGTTCAACATCACACAATAATCGAGGGAGTAAAGTAGGTGCCCCCATATCCGAACTTACCGCTTATGATCTTCAAATTTTGAATCAACTGGTTTTCGCGTTCAAACCCTTGCCCCTCTCTGCACGTCCCTGCCTGGGGCCTTTTCATTACTTAGTGGGGGCTGCTGGTCATGAATTATATACGTAATTACTGCTATAATTCATCACGGAATTACATATCTCATTCATTCATGCATAATGACATATGCCCATAGCAGCATTCAGATTAGCACCTACTTACCTTCGCTGATATCAGTTCCTTCCGTTCCGTTGGAAGGGAAATTCAGGGTGAGGGTGAGCCTGTCGAACTCTCGACCTATGGGAGAGGTAACGTGGCCCCTCTCAAATAAGTAACTAAAGGTTGGTCGAGCTTGCTTTCGCATCCTCTTCGCCTTCCGATTTTCCTATTCCTGATGATGATGATGGTGGTGCGGCTCCAGAGCAGAGCTCTTCTGCCGGGCTCAAGACGCTTGTAGGCGTCCTTCGCCATATCTTCCTGTCACAGATGCCATTATTCTTACCTTACCCCGATTTCACCTGCCTACTCCCCTTTTGTCCACCTGACCACAGGATGTGTAACCTGGAGCTGTCTCTTAGGGCAGGTAAGCCGGACCGAACCCATCCCGACCTCGACTACTCCGACCGCCTGAACCTGACCCGACCCTGTCGGGCAGGACCCTAACGGAAGGTCCAGCTGTGCACCCGTGAGGGTGTGGCCTCACTCGATTGAGATGCTTCTTCAATCTCTCTATCGGGCTGGGGAAGGAGGGGGAATGGCGGTGGTCCCCCTCCACCTTGTGTCTTTCAGTACGCAGATGCACGTATTTGTACCGGTTCCCTTCAGATCCACCAACAAACAGTTTCAACCTCGCTCGTATCTGGCGGCTGGTAATCGCATCGCTTCGCTTCGCTGGGAATTCATTCTTGTGAATTCTTGTGAATTGTATACGTAATTTCGTTTGCATAAATCTGACCTTACCTGATGCCATTGAAAGAGAGAGATTTGGGTCATTTTGACCAAATGATAGATCTCTTTTCACTTCTTTTCGTATCAGAGATTGGGGCACTCATTATATATGTTGCGGTAGTTTAGTGTTTTCATCTCCTATTTTCTTTTCCAGTTAGTTTGATTTTGGTAAGATATCGGTTTGATGACTCTCCTTTCTGACGAGACTATTTCATTTCATTTCGGTATCGGGAAAAGACTCCCCTAGCCAAAGCAGTCCCCGGAAAAGACTACCCATAGAGGGGGGGGGGCGGTCCAACGGACGCAAACAGCACACATCCATCAGTCAGAGCCAGGAGGTCGGTCATTGCCGAGAAAAGGAGAAGTGATAAGGAAAAGGCACACATCACTAGTCGACAGGATATATGTACCCCATGTGCCATACGAGAGAATGGATGCATGGATCAATTTGTTGCTAGAGTGAGGAGACCTACCTAGGGGGTGAGGCAAAGGGACTCTTTTTCGTTCGACCAGACTTTTGAAAACCTTCTCTTTCGACAGTTTCCTTGAGATAAACCTTGGCTTCATGGGGCCCGAGGCAGAGATCTATATCATTCGGGCACTGAAAGTGAGGGCCTCCGGCTCCTCATACTCGTACCTCATATGAGTGTTTGATTATACAAGAATGACATTTCATGTCGTTTCCCCATGATTGGCGGGATGGAAGCCTTTACTTTTTGGTTTTGCGCCTTGATGCTTGCTATTGGGGGAAGTGCTTCACCGGACGGAAGGAGGTAGTAGTGAACCGAAAGAAAGCTCGGTTACACCTGATGCGGTTTCACTTTAGCCCCCACAGTTTTCGAATTGCCCCGTTCCCCATATCCACGAGACAATCTAGTTATTGAGGTTATCAACTTGCCACAAGAAAGAGACTAAGTTATTGAGTTTTTTCTTCCCTAGTTTCCAACATATGCGGAAAATTATGTTTCCAAGTTTCCGCCAGATGAGAGAAGGAACACAGCAATGGCCGAGAGGAAAGAAAAGGAGGACCCTATTGAACCAACATAACCGAGAGATGAGAAGGACCCCAGAGCAAATGGCTTCTTTGTGTAGTGAGTAGTGAATGTCATGCAGCGAGTGAGCGAACAGCTTATGTGAATGGCTTCTTTGGGTGGTGGTTTCTGTGAACCACTTCGTGCAGGCAGTGAATTATTGGTTGGTTTCTCTTTTACCTCATGCTCCCACATACCGGAGTCACCTTCAAAACATGCTATAGCCAACACGGTACGGTACGGGTAGTGAGTAGCCATAGGGTCATTGCCAATAGCCCCAGTCAGCGCCAGGAGGCTGAGTCGATGCCAGAAGGTCAGCCGAGAGCCAGTGGTCGAAGCCAGGAGGTGGTTGTCATTGACAGGAGGTCGCCAATAGAGGAGGTAGCTTATGTTGATAGTGTTTGATCAATAGCCCACATCTTTCTTCGAGATAAGTGCCCCTTCACGTAAGACCCAATAGATGAAAAAGAAGGACCGGAGGGTCTTGCGCTTCCGAGTGCAAGGACTTATCAACAGAGGATATATGGCTCACTTTGGAGAATCTCATATATAATGCAAGCAGGTTACCGCAACTAGCAACTAAAGGGGCCTTATTCAAGTGGATCCACTTATGGGCTACTTCAGCACCACCGTTTGGGGCAGGCACAAAGTTAGGGTAGACCAGATATTCGAAAATAGTCTAATTCGCCGTTTTATTTCATCTCAATCTCCTTTTTAGGCGGTCGGAGTAAGGCTCATCACGGGTAATCAAATAGAGCTTTTCTTATTCAAATTTAGCATTTTTCAAGTTTCTCTATCATTCGCGGGACGGATTCGATTGATGCGCGGGGACGCTCGACTAGGCCACTCTCTCTACCCGCCCGGGCTACTCGAATAGAGCAGAAAGAAGACATGGGCATTACTTACGAGCATTTAGATTGAGGTCCACTTAACTGATTGAATTTGATTTAGAACTGATTAGTCTTACGATAAGGCTGGCCGGGAAGGTACGGACAAAGGCAACTGATTAGGCTTCTGGAGAGGGGCGTTACCATTTCAAGGGGATCCATCTTACGAAAATAGTGTTCCAACTGACCCTTCTGCCGATAGCACGTACCCATCATTCACCATAGCACGTCCTGATAAGATTACACATCCGCAGATAAGGACCTACTCCATCTACTCCAAACTACCCTACTCCCCTACAAAAATCCTACTCCTAACACCTACCCGAACATACCCCAGCATACCCAGAAACAAGAAACAAGGATATGCTCACGTCCTAATACGAGACATCCGGATTAGCTTTCTTGCTTGATCTTCTCTTTTGTCCCCTTCATTCCCAATCTTTCGTCCCCCTCATATCTAAGTTCACGTCCCAATGCAAGGTCTAATCTAAAGCCCCCATGTTCTCGACCCTAGAACCTCCAACTCTACCCTCCGCCCTATACCCTCGACCCTACAACTCACTTACCGGTACGGAACACACGTTCCTACCTCGATCAAATGGATGCTATGATTATGATGCATGCATTACTTACTATGCACCTGTCGAGGATCATCGCCAGTCAGAATATCTCTATACAATTCTATCTATGTGGAATTGGGATGTTTCAAATTTCCTTTCTCTCTCTTCCTTCCCTAATCCAACTCCCGTCTAAGTAGAATGGAGATGATGAAATCAAAAGGTAATCAGCTCTCTCAAAGTGGCATTATCAGAAACATGCATTTGGAACACAAAATCAAACATCAAAATGATGGGGAATAATACCTGGGCCCAGACACTAAGTTTGTTCGCTTGGAATAGATCCCAGAAAACCTTCAAAGAAATACCTGTGGAGTTGAACTACAGCGATTATATCCGTTTCATTTCCACTATTGGAATAGTTGCACTACAGCTCATGAAAACTAGTTGGATCAGGCTTAGCGGCAAGCTAATTAGTTGTTCTAACTATGTAAGTAGATTACACAATTCTGGGAATACAGCTAAGTCTCATACTAATTAGGTTCGTAAATAAGGCAGAAATAAGAGTTGAATGGAATAGTGCTTCTTTCTTTCAAAGGAGACAACTTATAGCAGCTTATTCGCTGGAGCTCAGGGATAAAGGAAGGGGAAACTAGTGTCTTTTTCAAAGAATGGAGACAATAGATATCTCTCTAGCTCTACAAAGATATACATCTCTCTAGATCTCTTCTCTCTACATCTCTACATCTCTTGATCAATAGAAGTTATGTTCAATTAAGTTCAATCCAGCCCAGAAATACCTTCAGTTCAGTACAGATACGGTAAGGCTGCTATTGACGTGAAAGCCATAATCCCGAGTGTGTGAGGTGCACCGATTACCCTTACTTCTTCACCCAGTACATGTTTCCGAGAGATGTGTATCCATGGTTTCAATACTTACCCGAATAAGGGCCATAGCTTAATACGTGTCTCCTCGGCGATGTCCTTTTTTTGCCTCCAATGGGATCCTAAAGTAAAAGCTCCTGAACAATGGTATGAAAAATCACAACATTTCATTGGAGAGCAGAGCACGGCGAATGATTTGTTTTGGGTGCCTCAATGGGGTCCAGGCAGGCTCCAACTATATTTGTTAGTGAAGAAGGTTCCTTGCCCTAGGAAGCGCAAGCCCCTCCGGTTCCTTGCTTTCCTAACGTCAAGCAAGCTTCCAATTCCTCTCCTGTTAGTCGAGCCTGCTTCCGCATCCTCTCCTCTCCTCTCGATGGCGGCCCTCTCCTCTCGATGGCGGCCCTCTCCTCTCCTTATCAGTCGAGCCCCCTCTCCTTATTAGTCGAGCGTGCTTACGCACCCTAAAGGGTCCTTAACAGTCGAGCACCTAAAGGTCCTCTCCTCTTGGGTTTACTTATTGGCCCACCCAATAAGTCAACCTGGGGTCGAGCACCTAAAGGTCCTTATCAGTCGAGCCCCCTAAAGGGCCCTATATTCTTTAGGGG
>Ga0213496_10000043_pt1 | contig 14283 bp, 3 predicted proteins | sample Lodgepole_Yose_2_FD_150977 | JGI IMG/M metagenome (GOLD analysis project Ga0213496, IMG submission 150977) | Leaf-associated microbial communities from Pinus contorta in Yosemite National Park, California, United States - Lodgepole_Yose_2 | ecosystem: Host-associated > Plants > Phyllosphere >...
CTTGGTTAAAAATTGTGGGATTAAGCAATTGGTAAACTGTTTCGGGTGGGAGTACTTGGCTGTGATTTAAATGAAGTATTTGAGATTGACTTGCTGGCTCAAGTATTTGTGATTGACTTGCTGGCTCTGTGTCTATTTTCAAACCTGAAAATTCTTCTTGCAAAGTCAGGAATCTGTTAATTTGTTTGTCATTATCAAACACTTGCCAGTCTTTGATGTTGTTCGGGACTGATGGTCTATGTCTCACCTCTGCTGTGAAACGGTGATTGGGGTCCAAAGGCAGCTTGCAGGTACTTGCAAACATGGCCAAGCTGTGAGCATGCAGGTTTTGGGCCCTAGGGATTTTGGTGATCCGGAAATCAGCAAGGGAGCTAAGCAATTGAGTGGCAGCAGCTCTGTAAGACCTGAGCCTGTTGTCTTTAGCAATAAAATTGCCCTTAACCTGTTGGATGACCAAGTCTGAATCTCCTAGGACTGATATTCTAGTAATTTTCAGAGAATGTGCCAACTTGAGGCCTAATAGAAGGGCTTCATATTCAGCCATGTTGTTGGTACATCTAAAATTTAGCCTGTAGGCTCTTCCTTCTGCATGGTTACCTTCTTTATTATGCACCCACACTCCTGCACCTGCCCCTAGCTTGTTGACTGATCCATCAAATTCTAAGAACCATAGGATCTCTTTTTCTAGGGATTCTTTAGTAAGGTTTGTGTGGGATGAAGTGGTGATTTGGAGGGTGGGTTGATTGATTGGTTTGATTTGTCTGCCATCCTCCTTACTTGGTGGAATTACTTTGTTTTCTAGGGAGGTTCCTTTTTCATTGTTTAGTTGAGTCATGGTTGCTTCCCTGTCATCTGTACTGTGGTCTAGGTTTTGAGCATTACTTGATTCAGTTTGTGCTTGGGTATCAGGCCCTTCTTGTTCAGCAATCTGATTTGTTTTAACTATACGAGTGTTTTGCTTGGGGTTGCTGTTTGTATTGTCATTATAAAGGATATATGAGTCTATGTCTGAATGGACAGCATAAATGGGGAAGTTTTGAGGCTTCTCTGTACTACTGACCATGTATTTCATTAAGGATTCCCTATACAACCTTTTGGGTTGACCAAAAACTGTGATGGTTGCATAAGACATATCTAGTTGTAGGGATCCTTGGAGCTTGGCTCCCCATGATCTAGACAGCAGCATTCCATATTTCGGTGGAATATCAGCAACAACCACATCCATTAAGATTGTTTTGTTTGGGTATTGGACTAATGACACACATAGGTCTTTTATTAGGCCTAAACACTTGACCTGACTGGAATCAAACGAGTAGAGGTCTTTGTATGGCCTAGTGATGTCTAAATTCAATCTTTCCATTACAGATTTGGGCATCAAGTTGTGTGAAGCACCTGAGTCAAGCATAGCATTGTGTAGTATTTTGTCATGTATATGCAAGCTGACATAGAAGGGTAGGACTCCTGAACTTGCTATCTTTCCATCAACCTCAGGTCCAAAGAGCAATTCAGGGGTGTCATCCAATACATTGACATTATCTACATTATCCTTGCCTTTGGTATGAGTGAGTTGAAGAGATTTTTGAATCTGCTGTCTATAGATCTCATTTTTGGCCAATTCTGCTAGAGGTATTGTTATTTTTAGCTTTCCAATTTCATTTTCCAAATCAAAGGGTTTTTCTATTTGGGCTTTAGTGGTATTGGTAAGCTTACCTTCTTTTTCTGCTGAGGTTTGATGTTTAGGTATGTTCTTGTTGATCACCTCTTGAGTCTCAGCTGATGAAGTAGGTGAGTTGAGTGACTGTTCAGTTATGTCTTCAATAGTTACCTCTTTTAAGGGAGAATCAGTTGTGCTTCTTGGTTGAAAAACTGTTGCACCTTCAGGCTGTGTTTTATCTTTTGTTTTCTCTGGTTGTGTTACATTCACAGTCCTACTTCTTAATTTATACTGTTTGTGAACCTCATAGACAGCAGTATCAAATCCTTGTTTGAAATCAAATGATTCCCCTGATTTAGTCTGAAACTGATTTCTATCTTCTTCATCCTGATCTTCTTGACTTAAAAAGACCTGGTGTTTATTATCAAGTCCCATTAGGTGGATACGAGTATCTTCTGCTTGTCCTTCAGATGTGGATGCCTCAGCATAGTTTTCCTGAAATGGTGGTCTTAATTCAGGGTCATTATTGGCTTTGCTGCCACTAGCGTTTGGATTCCTCCTAAAATTTGGGTTCCTACCAGGATTGTTTGATGGTGCTTCCCATGAGGATTTTCTTTCCACAGATTCTACCCTATCCCCTAGCCTCTTCATACCAGAAATTATTGCATCTAGTTTCTGGTCCAGGGCTGAGGGCTCTTCTTTGAAGACAACCCTCTTCTCTACTTTAGCCCTATTCCTCTTGGCAATCAGGTTTGCTTCAACAGTTACAGCAACTCTCTGAGCTTCTTCAAGGGTTTGAGGGGCTCTTTCTTTCAATTGATAGGCCATATCTGGGTCAAATCCATCTGGGAATTTGTATAAAGCTAGGTCTGGTGGAGGTCTCAAATTCTGAGGTATAGCATTATAAACGTTATTGAACCTGGCACAATATTCCAAAACAGTCTCTTGGGGACCCCTTCTAATCATGTCATACTCACCAAGTATATGTAAAGGGTCCTTCTTTTTCTCCCACCTGTTTGTAAAGGATTGATAGAGCTCATCAGGGGTGGTGATACTATTTGCAGGCAGAGATCTAAACCATGTTCTCACATCCCCTGTCAGGCTCTGGACAAATATTCTCATCCTTATAGTTTCATCATCTATTTCATAGTTTTCAAAATGATCTTGCATTCTTTTGGCATGCTGGATAGCAGAATAAGGTCCAGTGGAGTCAAAGTATGTTATTTTGGCCTGATAATCTTGAGGTAGGGCCACTGGATTGGCAGGCAGTTGAAGAGGTGCATATCTGGCCATATTTGCTGGATTCTGGGGGTAAACTGGGACAAATGGGATAAGGGGAACGACAGGTATCACAGGAGTAACAGGTATTGAGGGAATACCAGTATGGGACAGGGGAACTCGAGTAGGAGAAGAAGGGATTGGTGGGGAACTCTGGGATGTTGATGGAGAACTGGGGGAACTAGGAGTGGAACGGAATAGGATCTTGACCGGAGTGGAGATTGAGTCGGGACACCCTGGCTGTGGACTAATATCAGCAAAATGATCTTGGGTCTGCTGGTTCCTAACCAATTTAGGGATGGTGTTGGGATTTTTGAGGATAATGGGAGGGTTGGGATCAGGGTTATTCCTTGTGTACCGGAGGTTCTTCTTGGGAGCCAGTTTCTAAACTAGTCCTGTAAAATTTAATGAAAGTTTTGTTTAACAGGAACTGGTCAGGAGCTCTAAAAGTCTGTCTGTCTGTATAGTGTGAAACGGTCTATTCCAGCTCTTCCTTAAAGCTATAAGTATTTGTATAGGAGCAGCTTAGAGGAGTCTTAACTGATTTTCAGACGGTGAGTATGATTTCTTGACAGATTTTGGGCTTTATATCCTAGTCCCCAGTGGAGTCGCCATTTATGTTAACACCCAGGTTGTTCTCTTTGACTCCCAAGAGAATACGGCCGGGGTAACCACTAACCAGTCTTTTAGCTGCAGCTTCTAGCCTAGCTGCAGTTAGAGAGGGCTCTCTCTATCAGGTTTGTCACTGCTTTCAGTGAGATTTTTAGGCTAGTTATGAGATAATTTTTAGTTGTTGGTGTGTTTGGTTGGGAGGATGTTTCTGATTTTCTTTAGAGTATATCAGCAGGGAAGATTTAGTCCATTGGGCAATGGGGTCTGAGAGTGTCTTCTCTTGGAATATTGATTTAGGTGAGGAAGAAAAAGTACAGAGCCTGTGTGCATTTCATGAAACAAACTGTGAATATTAAGAGCGAGGTGAATACAACTAGTAATGAGCAGCTAAGATTTCATTACTTGAGCTATATTTTTGTGAAAGATGCTTGTTACCTAAGAGCAATCACTTGAATTCTTAAACAACAAAGCACAGTGATGGTATGGTTGTTTAAAGGTAGCACTTAAGAATTACGCTTTAAACACCTTAACTAACAGGAAGAAAACGTATAAGACAGTTCAGATTGAGCCCAGGGTAGTGATTAACTAAATCCTGATGGCTATCCTTTTTCTGTACGTATCTAGAGTTGTAATATTCAGAAAACATTAGAAACATATAAAACAACAGGAAACTTATGCAAAATAAGGAGCCATAAGGAAAACTTATTGAGTCATGTAACGATTAAGAATCCTGCACATTTGATCCACACCCATCAAGAGACCAAGAGACAACACATCATTGAAGAAATCCCACTGCTTTTGTATTAATCTGTCTGCAGAGTTTTACAATAATAGAGTTCACAGAGAATTTCTCAGAAGAAGTTCATACATCCGATATCCAACCCTTCTAAATAAACTCGAGAGGGAATATATAGAACTTTATCTACAAAATATCTCAGGAATTAGGTCATCTGAGGAAGAAATATCTATTACACCTGTATAGATGAGACAGATGAGAAGTTATTACAATCATAAATGATAGTAAAGGCTCTTAAAAGCCGTCATAATGACTTTTTGCCCTTTGAATACTGCGGACTTTAATCTGCGCTGTTCTTCATAAATGAAGCATTGAAGTGTCTTACAGCCTTTTGATTGTGTGTATCCTTCTTGACTCTGCCACCTGTACCTGTTGATGTTGCTGCTGATGCTGATTACCTGTACTGAGTTGGCTCAGTGTCTTTGCGTTTGCTGTTGTGGCTTTGTCCACCTGTAGGTGTATTCTGGACTGTTTTTCTGCAAAAATGGTTTTCTTTTTCACCCCTGATTCAAAAGTAGTTTTACCAAATCCTGCCAATTGTCTGGGTGAGGAAGCTGATGCTTCAGAATCAACCCTACGGTTTCATCAGCTTCAGTATATTTATAAAAATCGGGAGGTTTGTCAAATAAATGTGCTACCTCATTCTTAATAAAAAACAAATTGTCTAATTTATTAAACAGATCCTGTCCTGTTAATGGGCCTGCTGTAGATGACCCTGAAGTCTCCTCAATCTGCATGTTAGAATAGGTGCTTAGTCTTTTGATATACTTCTCATAAGAGAGAAGCTTTCCTGATTCTTCTAGACTAGGGAGCCCCTTGTCTTGCAGTGCTGTGAACCTATTCTGGAACTTGGTTATGTCTGCTTGCATGTCATGCACCCTTCTGTCCAGTGTTTGAATGAGGCTCTTCATCGTTGTAGTCCTCTTTATTATGGAGATAGTTTCAGTTCTGTTAGCAATTCCCATCTGGATGAGCTGAGAACTATTCCTATAGTTCAGGACTTCTATCATTTTTGGGGCAAGGTCTGCCATATTGCCCAGGTCATTTCTTGCCCTGTACAACTCTTTCTTTGCTGTGCCAATTAGTCCTATCTGCTCATATATGGCAATAATGTATTCCCACTGGTTAGTGACTGCTTGGCCAATAGCAGTCCATATGACCTTCTTGACTTCTGCTGTCACTTTCTCAAAATTGAGCTGCTTCTCTAACTCTGCAATAGTTTTTCTTAGGGACTTTACCTCCCTCTCCCTCTCAGCCACGTTCTGTTTGGATTTATCATATTTTTCCTCTATTTTGGCTAGGGTTTCCTTGGTTTTGTTCAGCTCTGTCATTTGAGCTTGCATCACTTGAATTTCCTGTCTTAGCTTCTGCATATCTAGGCTCTCGGCCTGTTCTTTTGGTGTGCTTGCAGTAGCCGGCTCTTTTGCAGACCCTTCTATTATAGCTGGAGTTGTTGCAGCTGGACCAGTTCCTTCTGCCTGCTCTGTTTCTGTTGTCTCCTTTGGAGGGATATCCTGCTTTGGAGGGGCGTCTTCAAGGTTTATTATTTCTGTGGCTGGTTTAGAGGACTGCCCTTGTTCTCCCTTCTGTACAGTAGCTCCTAGAGCATTTTCAGTCTCCAGCAGTCTTTGTTGGGTCTCCACCAGTTCTTTGTACAAGGTCATCAGTAGGTTAGTGATGTCCTTGTCTCTCCTTTGCTGAGCAACTTCATCGGTCTGTGGATGAATTGTTGGTGGAATTTTCATCCTCTTTTTGATTGCAGCTAAATCTGCATCTCTTAATTTGAGGACCTCCTGAATGGCCTTGATGTCATTGGGATCATGCCCAAATTCTATAATGATGTCTTCCAAGGCTTTGATTCTGTTATCCTTAGCTTGAGAGGATGCTCTTTCCAACTCAAGCTGTGAAGCAGTATTGTTCAAACTATCTTGTAGCTTGTAGTTCACTAGGGTCTTGTCTGCTAGGGAAGCATATACCATCTCACCTGTTTGTTTATGAAGTTCGATTTGGTCCATTGGGTGGATGTCTTTTGCAAGGACCTCTAGGTTTGTCCTTATATAATCAGCAGTTGATTGAGGTTGCTGCTCTGTGGGGGTAAAGTGACTTAAAGTCAACTTAGCTTCTTGTGTATCATATGCAGACATAAGCCTCTGCTGATTTGGTGGAGCCATGTTTAAAAGATAATTGTATAACTTTATTTTCAGTGGCTCACTCCTTCTCTTAGCATCTCTGAAGAAGTCTTTGATGCTTTCACCTCTACTTTTGCCTTGCCCTGAGGAGCTGACCTCTCCAAGTGCGGTTCTGTCTTGTTCCTGTTGTATCGAGCTGGCAGAGGTTTCAAAACTATGCAATTCCTCTTCTCCAAAAGGATTTAGTCTCTGCCTTTTCTCTGACCCTTCTGTAAGAGGGGTCTCCCTCTCCCTTTTTCTGCTGATATCTTCTCTCAGAGGGGTTTGGAGGAGTGAAGGGTCAACCCTAAAGTCTGTATTAGGAGGGGCCATACTTGTTGTTTTCTTTTGAATGTCTGGCTGACCTCCTCCCTGCTGCCTCTCCTGATCCTGTTGATCAGTTTGATGCTGGTCTTGCTGATGTTCCTGCTGGCCCTGTTGGCCCTCTGTTTCTTCCATAATTTTCTCTTTCCCTTTGTTCTGGCCTGGCTTTGAAGTTTCTGCTGCCCTTCCTTGTGCTGCAGTTGAGGATGATGGCACTGTTGTCTGAGGACCAGGCAAGGTGGACACCTGTGAAGGACACTCTAAGTCAGCCATTTTCAGTAAATGTCTCTTAGCCCTTTCATTTAGTTCTTCTTGTGTTAGGGGCTCTACTAGGGTGTTCTTATGCCACTTTGGCTGGTTTGCATGCCTCGTTATGAGAATCATGTTGTGATGCTCATAACTGGAAAGTTTATACTTCAGTCTCCTTTTGGATATGAATCCATTAGGGTCATAAGGTTTCCATAGGAAGCTATATGTTAGGCCTAGGTTTTCCAGCATTCTCTCTGCCTCCTTCCATCCTTCTCTTCTATTCAATACAATGTGCCCGAGCTGGTTTTTTACTTTGAGTTGGGCTTTCTTACCCTTTCCTGAGAAGTGGACCAAATCCACATAGGCAAACTGTCTAAAATATTCCAGGGCGAAGAGTCTCATAGGCACATACCGGGGTAGCTTGAAAGGTTTCAACTCACACCCATACATCCTGATTACTGTGTGATGTTGGTAAAAATACCAGTCCCCTATACTGTAGGCCGTGGATAGTTGTAATATCCTTTTCATGTCCTCAGTGAGCCTAGGAGGAGACTCTTTCAAGAGTAGGGACATGGCTGGGTGTATAAATGAGTCTATAAACTCACAGTATGTGTAGGGAGAGCAATGGTGGAGGATGGAGCTCCAGTATACAACTGACCTTGGATTACCTTCTGCATCTGTCCTCTTCATCTCAAAGGAGAATTTATCATATTGGTGATATAGGATGAGATGAAAAATGTATGAAGAGTACCTGAACATCCTTTCTCTTGGTAAATGCAAGAATTGCTCATGGATTTTATCTGATATATATGTAGCATAGTTGTAGCAGATGGGGGTCCTCCCAGGGGCAAACCTTAACATCATGACCAGCACGGTCTCTTCTATGAATTCCATTGATTTGTAACCCAGGACTGCACTCACCATATGGGCCAAATCTAGTCCAAGCTGGTTTAGGTATCCATCAAAGATAGGAGGGTACAATATTCTATCTGATTTGTGAATAAACAATTGGTTGAATCTGAGGATCTCTGCCTCTGTCAATGTCTTTTGTCCTTGGTTAATTAAATCCAGTAGAGATAGGGGAACCATTGGCTTGTCAGTTTTGAACTGAACCATGTCTCTGATGGCCTGAGGGGTGGTATAGAATACTATTTCACCCTCATGGTTCACTACTGCCCTCTGTGATGGCTCATACTGACTGGCACAAAGATATATAAGATCAGGAAATTGTATGCATGAAGGCATTTTGAAAAGTGGCAGGGCAGACTCCCAAATACCCAGGATATCAGTCCCATCCCTGTGCTTGGCCCTGAGTTCATTTAATAGTTGAATATGAGGGGTAGTCCTTTCCCTGTAGGCTTCTGAAATCTGATAATCCAAGTCTGCTAAGTCCTGCCATTCCTGCTCCCTCTGAGGAGCATTTAGAGGAGTGACATTGAGTATCTCTGGGTTCTCCATGTTTCTTATTCAGTGCTTCTGTGTAACAGTGGAATTTCAATAGGGACAGAGTTTGTCGGGATTGGTGAGCTCTTAAGACAATCAATGACGGGCCCTTCGGCAGGGTTTTGAGATGAAGGAAGGCCTTCAGAACTTAGTTTTAGGATTTTTACAGGAGACCGCGGTTGCGCGACTCTGGGTAGGTTTCTCAGTAAAACCACAATTCCTAGAGGTTCCCACCGTCGAATTTTGTTTCTGAACGGTTAATTGGGCAAGGTGAAGTTGGTTTGCTGGTGGAAATTCAGTTTCAATGGCTTCCAATGGCGGTTTTTACAGTAAATTTGATGAAAAACCAGTTCACAGGGGAGAAGGTCGAAATACCTGGCAACAGAGGATTGTACTGGAGAATGTAGCTGGTTTTGGAGCGTCGGGTGCGCCGAGGAAGTTTGCAAATCAGCTGGTGAACTGGCGTCGTAAATTTGCACGCAGCAGGTTTGCACAGTTATTTGCAGAAAATTACGAAAAAGACTGAAAATTCGCAAAAATATGGCTTTTGGCTCTTTTTGGCGCGCTTTATGGATGACGTCAGCATGACGTCACCAAGGGGGCCCGGGTCGGATGACGTCAGCATGACGTCATCGGGTGACGTGGCGGTCAGCGGTAGGTCCACGGGGGCGGTGAGGTGGCGGACAGTTGTCGCGATATGATAGGTGGGGCGAGCGGATGTGGCAGTGACGTGCACGGTAGCGGGAGGCTGATGCGGACAGGACAGGTGTCGCCATATCGGAAGGGGTCCTGTACGTCGGACGGACTGTCAGACGATGCTCCGATGCAATGAAAATAAGACGCGTGCCCCCCTGCTGATGCTGGCCTGACGTAAGCGTCTGACAGATATCGGAAGGTATCTGTCGGACGCGTAAGGCCTTCCGATATCAATAACAGCCGTTGATCTGGGGGCGGGCGATCTAACGGTCGTCGGACGGCTGACTTGCGCGGACATTAACATAGGCGCCGGTTATCGTGCGGACGTCGGGATGGCCCGAAAACCACCTCGGCCGTGGATCTGGATAGGGCGCGATCGGGCGGCCTTCGCATGATCAACCTGCATGGAGGATAAGTACAAGCGGGCGGGTGATTAAATAATATTTTCTTCTGCGGACGTGGATGGCGGGGCCCTCCGGGCAATAAACCTTGTTCTAATGCAAATTTGCAATGTTTTGCATATTAATTTTCTTTGCGCCCGCCCATTGTGGAATGCAATGATTTTCAAAGGTTTTCGAAGGTTTGCAAAGTATAGGGTGTTTTTATTCCCGAAGGCGGAAACATTAGGCAAAAGGGTTTATTTGGCCGATTTATGAAATATACACAATGTGAATAACCCCGACCTTAGGATAAAGAGGGGGAAGGGTATTTTGTAAGGTTTTCAACAGTTTTTCAAGTTTCCTCAAGGTTTTCAAGGTTTTAATGGCTCTTTGAGTGGGGAAACTGGTCTGGGGCGAAAACAGAGGACAAGTCATGGGTTCTTGACCTTGACCAGGTGTCAATTCAAGTCCCAGGGGCGAAATACTATGGCTATAGTGCCAGGGAGGGGATATTTATTCATTGTGGGGTTTATACACCATGGTGTTTATAATAATAGGGATAGTGGGAGCTAGGGAGCTAGAATAGTAGAATTGACTGTTAATATGGAGGAAACAAATGAATTATGGCTGGTTCAATCAGTTTTCTTTGACAGGAACTTCTTGAAATAAGGAGTAGATGAAAATGAAAAGATTTTACACAAGAAATGTGGCTTCTCAAAGCCATAAAAGTATTTCAAATACATAATTTCTGTGCTCTGTGCCTCTTGGGAAAAGGTGTTAGTAGATGAGTGACAAACAGATGAAAACAAGGGAATTAGTCAAGCTCCAATGTGTTGCTCTTTCTGTATATGCTTCAGTACTTGATCTTGAAGACAGCAACTGTTCTGCAACCCCAGCTACCTACCCAACTAGCTTTCCTAGCATTTTTTGTTTCTTCTGAGAGGGTGCACTTGGACTTGCAAACCCTTTGAATGCCTTTTCTTTTCATTGGCTTTTTGCTTCTATTCACTATCTAATGCTACCCTTATTTCTTCCAAGGTCCCAGATTTAGCAGTTGGGAACCTTATGTTTCTCTACCTAGCTACTCATCTGCCAAGATTTAACAGTTTGGACAGATATCATTCTCTATTCTACAACATGAAAATTGAAAATATGGCATGATCCAGGTTAAATTGTTGGACCATCCATCTGAGTTCTAATCAAAACTGATACAGACCTTGCCTTGTCAGGAAAATATGAGATCTTTGCATTTATCAAAGCTGATCATATTTGTATCTTTGATATCCAATCATGAAAGATGAAACCTATTGGTATAGGTATCTAACAGTGGCTCCACATGGGGATGGTTTTTCTTTTGGAAAGACCAAGAACAGCAGGTCAGTGTGCCTGGATTCCGTGGCTTCTTCTCTGATGTTTTGAAGTTTTGTTCATCACAGATTCCTCATGATTGCAGGCTGATAAACAGGAATCCAGCCTGTCTCTTGATTCCATTTTATATCTGTACTGCTTATTAGAATGATTTCACTCTCATGTTTTTCAAAAAGGAACAATACATACCATATATACCGAATTTATTCACATAAAGTTATGTACAGAATGCAGATCAACTCTTTTATGGAAGGTAATCCAAATAGTGCTTGAGCATCCTGCCATTGACAGGGCCTTCCTCTAAGTCAGTTTTATTCAAATCTTGCAGGAAATAGGTGTTGTTTCCTTGCACAGCTTGTATCAAGAATGGCCCTTTCCAAAGGGAGTCAAACTTTCCATGCTTTCCCTTGCTTTCTCTTCTTGAATCCCATTTTAGGACCTTGTCCCCTATGTTGAAATCTTCTGCTTTGGTCCTTTTGTCAAACGCTTTTTTCAGTTTCTCTTGTAGCACTTGAACTCTGTTGTAGACTTCCTCCCTGGTTTGCTGCAAACAGATGAGCTGATTTATCCTTCTTTGCATGTCATTTGGCTCAGCTTGGCACTCTTGGAGTATTTTCATAGCTGGGACTCCTAATGATGAAGGAAATTTAGCCTCTAAGCCATAGACTAATTCATAAGGGCTGACCCCAATGGATCTCTTGGTTGTTAATCTATCTGCCCATAATGCATTGACTAGTTTCTTGTGCCAATTTTTCTTATTTTCCTCTAATATTTTCTTGATCATGTTCACCAGACTTTTATTGGAGGATTCTGCCAGCCCGTTGCCCTGGGGATAGTATGCTGTGGAATGGCCCAGTGTAATATGAAATTTATGACAGAAGTTGACCATTTTTTTAGATCTGAATGCAGCTGCATTGTCTGTTATTATCTTGTCAGGGCATCCAAATCTAGCCAGAATGTTTGCCTCCAAAAATTGGATGATGGTAGAGTCATTAGCTTGCCTGCATGGGATTGCTTCAATCCACTTTGTAAAGTAATCTGTTGCTGTGAGAATCCACCTGTGTTGCCCTGAGGAGGAGGGAATGATTTCACCAATGAAATCCAAGCCCCATTGCTGAAATGGTCTCTCTGTTGCAATCGGTCTGAGGGGTAAAGGCAGCAACTGTCTCTTGCCTTCAAATACTTGGCATTTATGACATGCACTGGTGAAATTTTTAACATCAGAAAAGATGGTGGGCCAGTAATATCCAGCTCTTAATATCTTATTCACAGTTGATTTCCAATAAAGATGCCCTCCACACTCCCCTGCATGAAATTCTTCCATAATTTTGTTGGTCTCATCTTTGATTAGACAGTTTAACAATATGCCCTCATGGTTTCTCCAAAACAAGTTTTCTTCCATGACACAGAATTTTGAGGCTTTCATTTTGACAAACCTACTCCTAGTTCTAGACAGTCCTGGGGGAGCACACAGGTTTTGCAATACATAACAAATATCAGAATACCAAGGGGATTGCTCAAAGGCTACATTGATCTGTGGAGTCGCCAGCTCCTGTTCACTGTCTAGTTGGTTGATGTCAAGGGCTTGGAAGTTTGTTTCAGTCATTAGTTTTGCCAAGCCCTGCCCCTTAATGAGTTTGGTAGGCTTTATTTCTATGTCAAATTCTAGAATGCTTGCTATCCATTTGCCTCTTCTACCCTCTAAATTCTCTTGTGTAAGTATATCTTTAACAATTGGACTTGGTACATAGGCAATTATGTGAGAATAGAGGATATAGATCCTAAAATCTTTTATGGCTTTAACCAGGGCATAGGCCTGTTTTTCCATGATTTGATATTTAAGGGGGGCGTCTCTTAGAGCTTTGCTGAAGAAGGCTATGGGTTTTTCATTTCCTAGATCGTCCTTCTGAAGCAAAACTGCAGCAATTGTGTGTTCAGAGGCAAAGGAGAATATGATGAAATCCTTATCAAATTGAGGGCTGGTTAGGACAGGAGTTTGGGTAAGAGCAAATTTGATGCTTTCAAAAGCTTGTTTAGCATCAACTGTCCATTTAACTTTGGAATCCTTCTTGAGCATATTGTTAAGTAATCTACTGAGTTCAGCCAGATTTGGGATAAATCTTCTCAAAAAGTTGATCTTCCCCAAAAAGGCTTGTAATTCTTTTATGTTTCTGGGATGGGGCATGTGTTGAATGGCTTGGATTCTGTCTGGATCAATTCTAATACCATCCTTGGAGATAATGTGTCCTAGCAGTTTGCCTTCTTCTAGACCAAAAATGGATTTTTTGGGATTCAATGATATTCCGAATTTTCTGCATTTTAGAAAAATTTGTCTGAGGTGATTTAGATGTTCTTGGTCTGATTTAGAGAATGGTGTAAGGTCATCCAGATAGATAACTAGGAAGTCATGTATTTCTTTGGCAAAGGCAATGTCCATTGCTCTTTGAAATGTGGCCCCTGCATTTTTCAGACCAAAAGGCATTTTGACATATTTGAAGGTCCCCCATGGGGTAGTGAATGCTGTTTTGTCCTGATCATCAGGGTGAACCAAAATCTGATTAAAACCTGAAAAGCCATCTAATAGGGAAATCCTTGAAGCCCCTACTACTCTCTGCAAAATATGGTCCATTTTTGGCAGGGGGTAGTTGTCTTTCAGTGACACTTGGTTAAGGTTTCTTAAATCCACACAGAGCCTGATTTCACCTGTTTTCTTCCTTGTGGGGACTAGGTTTGAGATCCAATCAGAAAATCTGATTGGTGCTATTATTCCTGCTTTAAACATTTTTTGGACTTCTTGCTCCATTGCTGGGAGGAGCATGGGATTTATTCTCCTTAATTTTTGTTTAAAGGGTTTTTGATTTGGCTTGAGTGGGATTGTGTGCTGTATGACAGAGGTGTCATAGGACTTAAGGTCCTCATAGCTCCATGCAAAGACATCCTGAAATTCTTTAAACAAATCAATGTACTTGGGCTTTTGATCAGGAGGTAATGCAGCTGATAGTTTTATGATTTTGGGGTTTTGCACTGACCCTATGTTGTGTTCTTCAATGGTGGTGTTTAGGGGTTCAAATTTAGGCTTATCAGGGACATCATTAGAATCGAACATGTCTTCCAATGGGGCTAAACCTATGGGCAAAAGGTTGCTTTTCAGCTGTATTATTTCAGTTTCATCCACAGGCATCTGTTCACACTCTATCTGTTGTACTTTCTGAATGTTATCTTGGTTAAAAATTGTGGGATTAAGCAATTGGTAAACTGTTTCGGGTGGGAGTACTTGGCTGTGATTTAAATGAAGTATTTGAGATTGACTTGCTG
>Ga0213496_10000045_pt1 | contig 13855 bp, 10 predicted proteins | sample Lodgepole_Yose_2_FD_150977 | JGI IMG/M metagenome (GOLD analysis project Ga0213496, IMG submission 150977) | Leaf-associated microbial communities from Pinus contorta in Yosemite National Park, California, United States - Lodgepole_Yose_2 | ecosystem: Host-associated > Plants > Phyllosphere >...
TAATAAATAAAATAAAAATAAAAATAAAAAAAAATAAATAAAAAATTAGACAATTGATAAATCATATTAAACTTTTACAAATAACATGCGGATCTTATGTATACATATAAAAAAATAATAATTACTATATAGAAATTAAAGATATAAAATGGCACAAATGCCTACAAGAAATAAATGGAAACACCATAGTTATAAGGGCATATAATCCCGCGACAACAATGTTGCTTATAAGATTTTAACAACAAGAGCTACTGTCAATGATGGCGTGCTCTGCAGTTGCCCGCAAGGGTTTTGGTTAGGGTTTCTGAAAACCCTCTCTCTATCGCCTGACAACTTACCGCGCACCTGATCTACCTGTTTACCTGGCCCGGCTTTTCAGGCCCCATCTGTCGGTTTCAATATGGCCTCGGATACTGTTGGTGATGTTATGGAAACGGAGGAGGAGGTTGACTGTTCTGATGACCCACTTCAATCTCAGGTAATTTTTGATCGCCCTTCTTTCATTTCATCGTCTGCTGGCCCTAGCCATTCACCGTTTCCATCGACGCATCCCTCTCCGGTGGTTACTATCCCGGTCCCACCCCCCACCCTCTCGCCTGCCTGAAGGTTCCTCCCCTCTCAAGCCCCCTGGCTTGGATCTCCCACCTCTGTCTCCGGGGACACTCTGTTTCCTGTCGACTGTTATCCCCCCGTCGCCATCCTTTGATGCGCACCCACCGAACACCTCGTTCCTGGCTGCCACATCTTCTAGACCGCCACAATCGTCGGGGGCCGGGCCTTCTGCGCTCCTCTACTCTCCCTCGGGTTGTTTTGAGACCCCTGCTGTCAGGGTCAGTTCATCGAAGGCGACTCCCCTGGAATGCTCCCCGGACCCTTTAGCGGATCACCCTTCAGCTCCGAGTTCGGGAAAGAAAAGAACTAACTATGTCAAAGCTACATCCAGGGACATTTCTATTCAGTTTGGAGAGACATCGGCTATTGGGGAGGCAGCCAAAATGGCGAACACCATTCTCGTAGGGCATGTTCGAGGGCGTGCATATTCAGCAACCCGGCTCACCCTTTGGGTGAAGGAGATTTGGGGAGGGGTTCTTAAAGAACTTCCTGAAGTGCAAGTTCTACCCCGAGGCTGGTTTGCCCTACATTTCGCTAAGGAGAATTACACGGATTTGATATTAGCTAGATATTGGCACATTGAGATGGCGTCGGTGCTGTTAAAAAGATGGAGCCTTCTTTTCGACCCTGAACGAGAGCAGATTGGGGATGGGCCTTTGTGGGTTCGTCTGCCTGGTCTCCCCCTCCAGTATTGGAGTGAAGAAGTCTTCATTTGCATCGGGAACGCCCTGGGAACATACCTCGATCATGATCGTACCTTCGTTGAATCCATATGCAGAGCCACCCCTCTGTCACCGTGTATAACTATTTGGAGATAAGTGTGGCAGTCAGAGGTCACCCAGGAAACCAATCCAAAATATAGTCTATATATTTTTCTTTGAAACCAGGCCACCTCAAAATGGAAAATATCAAAAAATCACCAAGTATCGAAGGAGAAAAAATCTGCTCCAACGTCGTCGTCGTTCCACATCCCAATTAGGAAGTAAATGGACTCGCCAGTCCCACCTACTCTACCAACTCTCCCACCCCCAACAAACTAGTACAGGGGAAAAAGATCACCCCAGCCAATACTGATAGTCAAGATGTAAAATTTGAATTACGTCGGAAAACATATTATCCAGTGAAAGAAGGATCGTCGAAATAACCAATGCCAATGTAGCCAAAGTAATCCCACTATGTGTGCTTCCAAAACACGGGAATCAAGCATAACAACAACAGCATGAACATCCCATGCAGGTCCACCAACGATTACAACATCGGACGCCACAACCCCAACATCGTCTATATATAATGAATGAATCAACCCATTTGTGCCAGAGGATGGAGCAGTGAGTGGTATCAAAGTAGGAATCATGTTCCCAAATTTATATGGGACAAATAAGTTGTAGAATATCAGTCCAACAAGGCATGCGGTCTGCTTCTACGGAATGCCAACTAGTCACAAATGATACAATATAGAATGTAGATGGCAATGATAAAGAGAACCAGAATGTCGAAGATCTCCACCGTGATAAAAATAAGCATACTCAATATGGACTGTAGAGTAGTATCCCAAACCTAGAGATATCTAAAAGAATACCCAGCAAAAACCAAATAGGCTCTCGATAGTGATACAAAGATAGAAGTATACAGAAGTCTATGATTATAGCCTAAAGTATGTAGCAGAAACAATCACCCCAGAACAAAACTGGAAAACCAATACCAATATTAGAAACACTAAAAGTTGTCACCTTAATATGTCGTCATCCGTCATCGACAAACCAGACATGGTAAAATATAATCATCCGTCATCGACAAACCAGACATGGTAAAATATAAGCACACCAAATGTAACCCTCCATTACCAGTGCAAAGCAACTCCCGCTCCCCCTAAATGGCTCACTGATTTTGTTTAAGGTTGAACGATATAACTTTAATTTTAAAGATAGGATTTTATGCGAGGTTGAACGATATAACTTTAATTTAAAAGTTAGGATTTTATGTGAGGTTGAACAATATAACTTTAATTTTAAAGTCGTGAGAATTAAAAATGTAATGGCATTTTTAAATGGGATAAGCGAGTTCGACCATCAATATGCAGGTGTATGTTTGTTTATCCACATATACATAAATATAAATGTAAATGGATTGGCATTTGCTTAGTAAATTTGTAATTCAAGTATAATTTCCTTATTTATATAGATTAGGTTTCTGAATTAAACGATTTAGAAGAAAATATGCAACATAAAGTGCTTTATGAAAGTTTAAAATATTTAAAAGAATGTAACATATAATAAATAACATTAATTTTTTTCCACAGGGGACAAATGATTGTCCGCCTCTTTTATTTTTTATTTTTTCTGATTTAGAAAGTACAATGTATTAACCTTATACAACTAAGAAGCAACTCTGATTCTTGGAATCAAGAAGCAACTTCGAATCTAGAACACTCGAACTTCAAAATTCCTTTACACATCCCATATACAAATATAGAAATGAAACCTATTAATAACAGATCTTGCAGTCGGTAATATCTTAACGTCAAAAACTAAATTTATGAGGATAGCAAGCCAAATCTACACCATGAGTTAATTGAGCTGAATGCCGGAGTCGTATATGGCCCCTGCCTTCCAGTTAGCCGGTATTACATGGGCGCTCGACACCCATTCCTCTCTCTTCCCATCAGTAACCAGAAAACGAAGAGAAAGAGCGCCCCTCGGAGGTGTTACTACGTCCCACACGGCCCCGTGGCTTCGGTACATAGCTTTCCAGTCGTACGATTCCTCCTGCGTTGCATTACATTATATTACATCATTACATCTGCAACCGGGCTCGGTAATTGTCAATGAACTTATTTTTAATTAGGAAGACTAATTTAGTTAGCATAGATAACTAGGAATGCAAAGAGAAATAAGTTTATAATTATGGAAATAACTACCTGTCTGACTTGAATAGCCAGAACGTCTTTTTGGCCGGCCTGATACCAAAATATCAATGCCAAGTACTCTGGAAAGTTGCTACTGCTATCGATCTTAAACATGAGATTGTAGCCCTCATATTGGCAAGGTATCCTGAAATCAAGTCATCAAATTGGTTGAAATATTCAACTGTGTGTGTTTATATACGTTATTAATCTACTAATTCCAATTCTATGTACCGTTTATACTCGATGTCCACCACACCCAACGATATGAGTTGGTTAGCTTTGTCTGGGCGGCCAAGCTTCGAATACCCATGAAGGCTCATGATGAAATCAGTTCGGTCGCCTTGCCCATAATCTGTCACAACGATTTTCACTCCTTCGCTTCTGCAGAGATCTTTATTCGTACATCTTACCTATAATTTTCATCAATATGAATTTGTCACACTAAAATTGAAATTCATCAAAATCAGGTGATGAAGGTGGATAATTATAGTAGAATTCGTAGTAGCCAGTTATGAAATAGTTTTGATGATGATGGTTACCTTGTAGCAGGCACCGCATCCGGTTCCATTTCTGTATAACTGAGCGACAGCAGCTACATCACCTCCATTTAGATTTCTGCCAAAGAACCCATATCCACACGCTCCACCTGCAGTCACATTAATAGATACATATATCATCCCTCGTACACAAAATGATAGGATAATAGTAATAATATAGATTTGTGTGCATTGATGCATGCATTTACCTTCGGTTCCCAGGCCATCTGCACTCCTATAGTATGCGGCTCTTGATGTTACGTACGGTTCTGCTCTTGTGCCGAGATACATGACAAGGCTCTGCAATAACAGAATGTAAAGTAGCAGGCTGTAAGAGCATCTGACAGCCATTGGGGAAGCCATTGAAGTAAATACAAGTCGAGGGACAAATTTTGAAAATGCTTAAGAGAAAGAATACTCTGAGTAAGAAAGCTGTGATTGTTGATAATTAAATGTAGGACTAAGGAGAGTATTTATAGGTAACAAACCCACAGCATGGATAAATGAAGGGAAAGTCAAATTGTATGGATAAACTGCGACTGCTTGGAATTCCACTAATGATCGTTTACCTTCCAAGCATCGAAATCTGCGGGCATTTTTATATTGGAAGCCGTCAAATTGTTATAGCAAAACCGCTGGCTTTTTCTAAATTTCAGGGTAATCCCCGAGGATTTTTATAATTTTTATGTGGAAGTCGTTGAACTCTAGAAGTCAACTTGGGGTACTTTAACAAGATTTTCGATTCATACAGATCCACATACACAATAAGACCATATATAGGTGCTGGACACTGTATATATAAATGTAGCCACGGCAAACTAAATTCCCGTACGTAGTTGGCACCAAGAGACTCGACAACATCAGTAAACTCGCCAAGCTTGGCTTTTGCAAAGTTAGGTTTCCATATAAAAATGGCTGCGGGTTTACGGAACAGTAATGTCATTCCGGATTTCCACATGCGGAATGTGGAAAGCAATGTGCTGAGTTGCGTGGGAGGCGGTAACACCTTCAGTGGCCACGATCGGAACCCCGAGGAGTGGATGAAGGCCACCTGGGGTCTTACATTTGCAATATAGCTTTGGTTGACATTCCTGCCATTTTCATTTGGGAAATATAGAAATGGCGCAGCAACATCATATTCAATCATATTCAACAATCAAAGGGATCTGGAGTGGATTGTGCTGACGAGAATTATTCAAAAGTCAAACTCTCTTTTACAATCCACCCCAAAACAACAACCCACTCGCTCCTTGGAAATTCTAGAAATGGTATATCCTACCGGTTACTTCTATACGGATTCACAAGATCACAAATGCGGATACCATGTTCAGTGGGGAGCTGGCACTCGAACCAACACAAAGGCGGAACTGATGGCTATGTGGGGACTCTTGGCTAAAGTAAATTAAGAAAATTTGGAGTTCTTTCAGCAAATTAAGAGGGAAATTTTTGGCTAAGTGGCCTGTCTCAAAGCAGGATCGACATCTAAAGAGGACACATTCATAATCAAGTTTCTGGTTCCACACATAGTCTTTACTTGTTAGGTGTATTTCAGTTGGGAATTCGGCGATGAAGTCCATTTCCACATAGATGCGTGCATAGGTGGTTCTAGCATATTCCTCTGTTTCTGGGCACCTGCAGTAAAATTTTCCAATTGCATTTCCAATGGTTTTTAGCGAAAAGAAATTCCAGAGATGCAGGGGTAGGTTTGGCAATCTTACCCAAACTGGTGCTGAGGTTATGATTGTTGTTGAGGGATCGAATGATGGGTTCCATGGCCTCATGAATAGGACTGATTTTTCCCAAAACCAAGGGCCAGGATCTAGAATACATTGTCTGCTTTCAAGGTTTTCAAAATCTACTATAAAGAAACCCCTGGCATAGGGGTAGATATTAATTGCATCAAGAATTAGAGGCTTCCATACCTCTAAGATCCAACTGTGTAGAGTTGTTAGCCGCGGCCAAAAACCATTAAATCGACAGATTATGGCACTTTTAAAGAACTTCAAAGCCTCATCGAGTGAGGCCTGGACCACCTGGACAGTGGCAGCTGGGGCTTCACTTACGATATGCGCTGGAGCTTACCCCCCAGAGGCGGACAGAGCTGAGCTAGCAACTATTTTCGCGAAGCTGGGAGCCATCTAGAGAATGCTCTCCTGCTGTATAAAAGATTGTCGAAGAGAAGGCCACAGGAGATTGTCGAAGAGAAGTGAACTCTTATGGCCGTGGATTAACATCATCTTATGCCTCAATATTTTGTGGAAAATGGAAGAATGTTGTAATGATTGTCTTCATGTATGTGTACATTTATATATAGAGATAAAGTAATGTACATTGACAAAAATGGTGATAATAAAGAAGTTAGGGCTTTTATAGAAGGAAAGAAATACACCACAATTCATTATGGAACATGGGCTCATGGAAGGTGAGAGAGAGCTAGGGAAGAGATAATTGATTGGATATTTCTCAAACCCAAGCAAAAATTTTCTAAACTAGTGCAAGTATCATCTCATCACGATGTATAATAGCTAGATGTAAGGATCAAATCACTTCATTATAGAGGGGATAATTTACATTTGAGAATCAAGATGATAGGGAAGTTGATATGGAGTGGGGAATTGTGGTGTTTTGAGCATTACATATTATTTATATAACATTGGTACACCTTTTATGAGTTGATAGGGGAAATTAGGGACAAATTACTATCATTGGTTCAATTCATCTACAATTTTTAATCCAAAAATATTGAGTTTATTATGATATGCATTTGGATCCTTCTTAGGACTGGACCCATAAAACCCTAGTTAGGAATTTAACCACTTGCATATTCATTGAAGTCTTTTTTTTTAAAGACGAGACCATTTTTTTTAAGTCTTTGTTTTTTAAGGAGGAGATCATTTTCAAGTGAGGGAACCATAATAGCATGAAATCATTGATTATAAAAACTTTCTTTTAGTCGTACATTGTCATTCATAGGACCGCCATTAATTGGACCATATTTAGAAGAGGTAGAACCACTATCAAGGCCTCAAGAGATATAAAATGGGAATTTTTTGTCAAAGAAGAGAGGATTGGTACTTGGGAGAAGTTAATAGTAGGGTAGAGAATTCATCCCTATCCATCATAGGGAAACCTAATACTTCCAAAGGAAACCTAATGGATGCTCCTCCATATTCTTAAAAGAAGGGTTCCTTTGTAACATAGTAGTTGTGTTTGTTTGATATTAAAGAATACCCCTAATTTCGTTAGAACCCTCTACCTGAAAGTACTTTTGCTACCACCAGTTCCATTACATATATAGAAGTTTAAAATCCCTTATTTTTATTAATATCCTCTGTATAATATCCCCAAACATTCACTTTATGACTTTTATATCTAATTATTGATTGGAAAAGATAAAAATCTAATGATATGATAGGTTGATCTAAATATTTATTTTAAAATGAAAGAAGAAACTATTTTGATGTGTTAACATTCTTGGAAATGTGCTAAAGCTCGTCGTGTGAGATTTAATTTCTAACTCTCAGGAAAATAGTTGGAAATCAGCTATACCTAGAAGGGGGCAAAACCAAAAAGAAGAAAAATCCTCTTGCCATTGTTCAAGGAGGAATTTGGCAAAGATAGACCACAAGATATTTTCATGACTAGAAATAGATGTCATGAGGTGAAATCTGTACAAGAGTATTGTGGGAGAGAAAGACAATTGATTCTGAAATTAGAACCAGTGGGAGAGAAAGATAAGTTTTTACCTAGTAAATTTGTAGGACACTTCTAAAACAGTTCACGAGTTGAATTCTAGAAATAATTTTTCTGTTTTTCCCTCTCAAAGAGGAGTTGAGCTTGAGGGGAACAACTGTAGAAGCCAGTTCATGGTTGTGAGGAACATGGAGGCCTTTTGCACATTTCTAGGGATCCGTAGATAAGTAAATGATTGTTGTAATTTTATGATGTTTGATTAATATTTGGAAAAGAAAAGATTTTATAAATGAGTTAAAGAATAGATGTTGAGCTAGTTCTGTAATAAATAGTTGATAGTATATATATATATATATATATATATATATATTCATTTTTCCTCTTACCTATGGCAGATAATGAGGATGGTTAAAGGTCAAGGTAGGTTTCATATTGCGGAAGAAGTTAATAAGTGGTTACCCCCTCTCTATTAAGAATTTAAAATACTAATCAGATGCAACAATAATGTTTAGATAGAGCTATTAATTCAAAAATGAGGTTAAGGCTTTATAAACCAAACCTTGTTTGTCTAATTTATTTTCGATGGTGGAACGAAGCATTGGAATAAGAAAAAGAAAAGATTGGCAACAAGGTAAGATTTGTCAAGGATTAGGTGTATTCAAGTTATAAGCTCCCTCGAATACTGAAGAAGTTAGGGCTTAGGGAAGACTAGCAAATTCCATGACAGGTTCTGTAAGGTCCCTAACCTAGCATGATTATTAGAATATATTTAGACAATTAATAAGGCATATTAAACTTTTACAAATAACATGTAGAGCTTATGTATACATATACCAAAAGAATAAAATAGTAACTATATAGAAATTAAGGAAATAAAAGGGCACAAATGCCTACCAGAAATAAATGGAAACACCATAACTATAAGGGCATAAAATCCCTATAGAAAAACACCACATATATATAATAGAATCCCTATTATTGAAGAAGCTTAATCATAGCCAACTATGGTCAACCATGATTTATAACTCTCATTCCTCCCTTTGTTTTATATGGATGCTAGGTATAGGGATGCAACATCTCTAGAAAGGCATTGGAAAATATACTAGAATTAAAAAACTTTAGAATTTATAATTTCAAAATTAAAAGGAGTACACCTTATCTTATTCTCATCACAAAAGTGAGTATTTCTACCATTGAGAACATGATTTTGACAAAGTAGATAATGTATAAAAACAAATTAAATAACATGGAAGAAAAGAGGTTTCCTAAAAGAAAATCAAATTCCATCATAGATCACCTTCGAATCAAGTGGATATCACACAAGATCTATGTAAACCATTGGGGTATAGAGGAAGAGATCACAATGCATAGTCAGAATAATATTAAAAAAGCTATTACCCATAAATTTAAGGAGATACAATGGTGTATAAAGAGTTAGAGGATTAAATAAATTTGAAATATTATAAGGAGGTGATCAAGCCTAATCTAGAAGACTGAAGATGAAAACAATTTCTCTTAAAATGTCCAATATACTCCAAATTAGAGCTCAATTTCAAAATATTCACAAACCCTCTTAATCTTCTAACTCACCAAAACTATGGTGATATTGGAAGTCTTTTCTCGCACATAAACAAAATTCTAAAGATTTACGAGTAATTACTCACATTCTTAAAGTTTTATAAACCAAATTCAATTTTAGTGAATATTAATTGTGATGATCATTCTTTTATAATGCAAGGTAACTTGTTACCATTATTTAAGGAAAACCATACCACATGAAATTAGCATCTAATGGGCTATAGAGGGGCAAATTTTCACTTATGCTTGATGTCTTTAGGTCTTGAGTCATTTACCTGTTTCCTCATTTTCCAAAAAATCGAGCTCTTAGCCCACCAAAAATAATCTTAAATTATACTCCAAAACTTTAATTATGACTATTATTATCATCAACACAAAAATATTTATTAATAAAAATAATATATTATATTTTTTATTTAATAATTTTAAGTAGTTATTGAATTTTTGAACAATGATATATTTTTAATATCTTAAACACTTTAAAATATCGTATTTAATTATGTGTATATTGTATGGCTGAAATTAATTTTAAGAAAATAACTTTGATTTTTAGTATCTTTGCAATATTTAAATTAGTTAAATTATTATTATTATTGTAAATGTAAAAGTATAATTATTATGTTGAATGTGTGGTCTATATTAGAATTAAGGTTTGAGAAATTTATATTTTCAATGAAATGAATAGTTTAGATTGTGAGACAAGAGAATATTCCTTTACATAATCTAATAGAAAATATGAAAAGTATGCCAACAAATTTTCAATTTCTCAAGTTTGTTCCTCTCTTGTAATTTATTTAAAAAGTATTTATGAAACATAACATTGGCATTTGGTGTGAGCGCATTTCATTTAGTGTAGCTATTGAAACATAGGTTGGATCACCCGTTGTTTTTTATTATTTTAGGTTTATAGCAAAATTATTATTATTAATTAATAATAAATATTAAGTTTAATATTAATTTTATTAATATTGATTTAAATATTAATATTATTAATGAAATTAATAGTTTTAATATAGATAATATTAATATTAGTAAATATATTAAATTATGTTATTGATCTTATTTATAGAAACTAATTAACATATAAATGATGGAAAATGATGTGTTCTAAGTATATCAACCATATTTATTAATGTGATTGTGCTCATATAAAAGTACACTTATATTGTTATTTACATAAAATAATTCTTATATAAAAGAATTATTTGTGACCTATTTTTTTACATGAAAATAATTTTATATTAGTATAATAATTTACATGGAATAATTTGTAAATATACATACAAAGTATAAATAATTATGACTCAACACCCTGACTGCAAATTTTTGTAGTTGAGGTGTCTCATATCCATGGAGAAACCACGACTCACTAGGGGTGGCCTCTGGATGGTGCATATCTCGTAGTGCCCTAGCTGTAGTGAAAGCATGACTAGTCCCTTGCCTATATGATATTGATTGTATTCGTATTTGATACTGTATCTCAGGATCATAATACATCATCTCCATGAAATTATAAAATCCCTCCATGATATCTCTATCCTTAGGAACATGAAAGTAATTAGGTGCTAGAATAAGCCCTGTAGCATGTAATGGCATATGCAACATACACCACCTTTTTTCCATAATTCTCCATATTGGATTATATATTGAACTATCATTTTTAGATATCAATGATATGCGTTCTCTTACCCTATCCATGCCCTCATATACAAAACCCATACATGCAGCATTAGAATCCGCCATCCTTAATATTTGTACAATAGGCTCACAAATAGAGATGATTTTTTTTGCACATGACCAAAACATTTCATTGAAGATAGCTTTCTCTATTAGTTTACCACCTTTTAACCTTGACAAGGGAAAGTTCACCCACTCTTCATTGCATACAAATGATATTAATGCAATTTTTTGCTCTACCACCTTTTGCAGTGCAATAAAATGGGTGGAAAATCTTGTGTCACCTGGTCTCAGTAGATTCCTGGTTTTGTATTTTCTAAATATACTCAAACTCAATCAGTGGTTAAGAATGTGACTGGTTTCCTTGATTGAGATATATTTACCTGCACCCAACCTATTTTACCAATGTCATGAAGTGCTAGATCAATACAATGTGCTACACAAGGTGTCCAAAACAACTTAGGGAAATGCTCCATCAATAGCTCACTAGCACGAAAACAATTGGATGCATTATCAGTGACAACTTGGACTATGTTGTCCTCTCCTATAGATAATATGGTGTCCTTTAGTATCTGAAATAAATATTTAGCAGTCTTTGTTTTGTCCATAGAGTCAATAGTAGACAAATGGATCACTACCTGAGGACAACAAGCAAGTGTGTTCACAAGAGGTCTAGATTGGCGATCACTCCAACCATCACTAACTAAAGTACACCTAGAAATAGCGTATGAATCCCTTATTGGTTTAACTCTTTCCTCTATTATTTGTTTTCTCTTATCAATTCCTTTGCTCCTAAGATTTTCATAACTGAGAAGAACATATGAGGGACCAAAATGGTTGATCTTTTTTAACATATCATGAAATAATGGCCTTTTGACAGTGTTGAAAGAGATATTACAACCAATGAAAAAATCATAAACTGCATCATCTACCTCATTTCGCTCCAATGGCTTCCAAGCTTTCTCCAATGTTTGTTGTATTGGATCAACGTCTGGTAAAGTAGGTTCTCTTTGTGATCCATATGGCATAGAAGATGTTGTACATGCCACAAATGGTGGGAAAGAGCTTGTTGTTGAATTAATAGCATTTTCTCTTCCCATGAGTGCATCTTGTGTTCTTTTTTTCTTGCTTCTTGGGCTACCTTTCCTTGCTTATGAGCATTGACTTCTTCACATAAACTTTTCTCCACGTCTTTATCAATTTTAGTACATGCTGCCACTCCTCCACCAGTTCCACCCACAATGCCAATCAAATGATCTCTTGCTCGAGTCACTGATGTCCCACAAGTATTATTGCAGAACTTGCAATAAATTTTTCCATCATTTTTTTCTTTCAAGGTATTTCCATTCAGGAAGTTTCGATCTAGGTGCCATCAGTGTCCTTTAAAGGGTCTCCAAGTATCCTGTTCGCATGAAAAAAAAAATCATTCAAATTCAATGAACTATATTTGTACATATTTTGAAAAACTAAATTTTCAAACTATAGAGAATACAAAAGAGACAATGCATAGAAGCCTACTTATGATATTACTTATAATTCATTAAAAACATGGCATTCTATGTGAAACTAAAACACATTAATTCCTAGGAATCTAGTAGAAAATTGCAAATATGGCCAGGAACAATTTCAAAACTATTACTAGAGTGATAATTGGATAGATACAAGGAAATTAGTATTTACATGTCTATTAGAAACTATGACAAAATATTTGATCACAAATAACAAATAATAGTTTTCATTTAATTTCAATTTGCTATGTGTCCTATCTTATCCAAATTTATTAGACAATATGTGGTAGTGCCCAACCTTTTTGGTTGACTACGGAAAATGAGCCCCTCTATTTGAATTCCACACCAATGATCCTTGTTTTGCAATGGAATGCAATCCAAGTAATCACTATACTCCAACCTGGTAATGGATATCATGACAATAATCATGACAATAAAAACAAAAATGTGATTTAAATATATTTGCATTTTTTTAATAGAAAACTTACAATTCCTTATATTTTTTTAATTCCAAAAATGTTTAGTTGATGCATTGATCCAAAATTCTTTGTTGAAGAGAACAAATTCTTAATTCTAACTCTGTTTTGCTACTAATTTGACCAAGAATTTTTTATGGAATGGAATGAGTTTTTAATTATAATTTCTAAGTATAATTTGTTACTACATTAAGACATAATTCCATGTTAATTCTCATTACTTGGAGAAGGTTTCCAAAAAAAAAGATTAGTTTGTAAACTAGTTTTATTGTAATTTTTAAAAAATAGAACTTACCTTCACTGTCGTAATTTAAATTTAATATAGAAAAAATACAAGTGCAAACTTATAATTTTCTACCAAACTTTAGTATAAAGTTGAACATGTAAATTTAGTTTATTTTTTTATATATATAACATGTAGCATGCAAATTTACTAAGCATACTAATCTTACTATACCGTTTGTAACCACATAATTTTTTACATGTTATTTATTATTTTATTATTTTATACATAAAATTTAAAATGTAAATTTACTTTCTATTCTATTCACAATTGTAAACTTACCTTTATTACTATGCTTTTTCATGTAAATTTAATTATTATTCTAAGCAAAACTTACGTTTACTATCCTTTATTTTATTCAAAAGTGCACACTTATCTTATGTAACTAGAATTTCTTATTTTATATTTTTTTTGTAATATAGAAGTTGTCATTTTTCTATACTTTTGTACAGGAGTTTTGGATATATATATATATATATATTTTGGATTTATCTTTTTCCTATTTTTTCATTATTATAGAAGCTACTGTTTTTCTATTGTATTCCCATTTTATAATTTGTGATAATATAGAAGTTGTAGTTTTTCTA
>Ga0213496_10000046_pt1 | contig 13405 bp, 1 predicted proteins | sample Lodgepole_Yose_2_FD_150977 | JGI IMG/M metagenome (GOLD analysis project Ga0213496, IMG submission 150977) | Leaf-associated microbial communities from Pinus contorta in Yosemite National Park, California, United States - Lodgepole_Yose_2 | ecosystem: Host-associated > Plants > Phyllosphere >...
TAGGGTTATGTAGGTTAGGATACGCTAGGCTAGGCTAGGATAGATTAGGCTATGCTAGGTTAGGGTAGGATAAGGTAGGCTAGGGTAGGGTAGGATAGGCTAGGCTAGGCTAGGCTAAGCTAGGTTAGGCTAGGTAGGCTAGGCTAGGTTATGCAAAGGTAGGTTAGGTAGGCTAGGACAAGCTGGGTTATGGTAGGCTAGGTAGGGTAGGCTAGGGCAGGTTAGGGTAGGCTATGCTCGGGTACACTCGGCTAGATTATGTTGGGCTAGGGTAGGCTAAGTAGGTTAGGTAGGCTAAGCATGGTAGGGTAGGGTAGGGTAGGCCATGGTAGATTAGGGTAGGTTAGGCTAGGCGAGGCTAGGCTATGGTAGGGTAGGTTAGGCTAGCTAGGCGAAGTTTTGGTAGGATAGGATAGGAAAGGCTAGGCTAGGCTTAGGTAGGTTAGGATACCCTAGGCTAGGATAGGTTAGGCTAGGGTAGGATAGGGTAGGCTAGGGAGGGTAGGCTAGAGTACGATATGCTACCGTAGGCTAGGCTAGCATAAGATAGACTAGGCTAGGTTAGGCTAGGCTAGGCTAGGTTAGGCTAAGGTAGGCTAGGCTAGGGTAGGTTGGATAGGCTTGGGTTAGGTAGGCTAGGATAAGCTTAGGATAGTGTAGGCTAGGCTAGGTTATGTTAGCGTAGCCTAGGTAGGCTAGGATAGGCTACATTATGCTAGGCTAGGTAGGTTAGGCTAGGCTAGGCTAGGTAGCCTAGGGTATGGTAGGCTAGGGTAGGGTATGGTAGGCTAGGCTGGGTTAGGATAGGTAGCCTAGGGTAGGGTAGGCTACGATAGGCTTTGGTACGTGAGCCTAGTCTAGATTAGGCTAGATGAGATTAGCCGAGATTAGGCTAGGCTAGATTAGAGTAGGCTAGACTAGCTTAGAGTAGATTAGGCTAGGCTAGATTAGCCTACAATAGGTTAGATTAGGCTATGCTAGGCTAGGCTAAGTTAGGTTAGGATAAGCTAGATTATGCTAGTCTAGATTAGGCTAGATTAAGCTAGATTAGGCTAGACTAGGCTAGGATAGATTAGGCTATGTTAAATTTGGCTAGATTAAGTTAGGATAGGCTTGGTTGTATTGAGCTAGGCTAGATTGGGGTAGGTTAGATTAGGCAAGGTTAGGATAATCTAGACTAGGCCACGCTAGACTAAAACCTAAACCCCAAACCCCAAACCCTAAACCCTGAAACCTAAGCATTTTATGATATATAAAAAAAACATTGTAACTTTTATTTAAGTGTTTATTAAAAGAATTTACTAAGGTGTTATAAAACCTAAACGCTAAACCCTAATCATTTAATAACATTATGAAAAGTGTTTTGTAACCTTTTTGAAGTGTTTATCAAAAGCTCTTAATAAAGTTTAATAAACTCTAAAACCTAAAGCCTGAACCCTAAACCCCAAACCCTAAGCCCTAAACGCTAAACCCTAAAACATAAACACTAAACCCTAAATAATAAACCCTAAACCCTAAATCCTATAAACTAAACCCTAAACTGTAGGAATTTTATAACATTTTTAAAAGCGTTTTGTAACCTTTATTTAAGTGTTTATTAAAATAATTTACTAAATTGTCATAAAACTTAAGCCATACACCCTAAAACCTAACCCCAAAACAAAAACCCTAAACCTTAAACACCAAGCCCAAAACCCTAAACCATAAACCCTAAGAATTTTATGACAGTTTAAGAAGAATTTTGTAACTTTTATTCAAGTGTTTATTAAAATAATTTACTAAAGTGTTATAAACCCCAAACCATAAACACAAAACCCTAAACACTAAATACAAAAACATAAACACTAAACCCCAAAACCTAAACCCTAAACCGTAAACCCCAAACCCCAAACCCTAAACTGTAAACCGTAAACCCTAACCATTTTATAATATTTTAAAAAATGTTTTGTAACTTTTATTTAAGTGTTTATTAAAATAATTTACCAAAATGTTGTAGACACTATACAATAAACCTTAAACCTAAACCTAAAACCCCAAACCTTAAACCATAAACCTTAAACCCTAAATCCTAATCATTTTATAACATCTTAAAAAGTATTTTAAAACTTTTATTTAAGTGTTTATTAAAATACTTTACTCATTTCCTATAAACCCTAAACCCTAACCTCTAAACCCTAAAACCTAAATCATAAACCCTAAACCCTAAACCTTAAACCTTAAACCCCAAATCAATAAAATTAAACCATAAGCATTTTATAACATTTTAAAAAGTGTTTTGTAATTTTTATTTAAGAGTTTATTAAAATAATTTACTAAAATGTTCTAAACCCTTAACCCTAAATTGTTAACCACAAACTGTAAACCCTAAACTGTAAACTCTAAACCTGAAACCCGAAATCCTAAACCATGAGCATTTTATAACATTTTAAACCCAAAAACCAAAACCCTAAAGCCTAAACTCTAAACCCTAAGTATTCTATAACATCTTAACAAACGTTTCCTTACTTTTGTTTAAGACTTTATAATAAAAATTTACTCAAGTGTTATAAACCCTAAAGCCTAAACCATGAGAATTTTATAGAATTTTAAATCCTAAACCCTAAATTCTAAGGATTTTATAACATTTTAACAAGTGTTTTTTAACTAAACCCTAAACCGTAGGCATTTTATAATATTTTTAAAAGCATTTGGTGACTTTTATTTAAGTGTTTGTTAAAAAAATTTACTAAATTTTTATAGACCTTAAACCATACATCCTTAAACCTAACCCCAAAACCTAAACTCTAAATCCTAAAGCCCAAGTCCTAAACTGTAAACTATAAACCCTAAGAATTTTATAACAATTTAAGAATAATTTTGTAACTTTTATTTTAGTGTTTATTAAAGGAATTTACTAAAGTGTTGTAAACAATAAACCATAAACACACAACCCTAAACCCTAAACACAAAAACATAAACCCTAAACCCCGAAACCTAAACCCTAAACGGTAAACCCCAAACCCCAAACCCTAAACCGTAATCCGTAAACCCTAACCATTTTATAAGATTTTAAAAATTGTTTTGTAACTTTTATTTAAATATTTATTAAAAGCATTTTCCAAAATGTTACAGACCCTATACACTAAACCCTGAACCTAGACCCAAAACCCCAAAGCTTAAACCGTAAACCATAAACCCTAATCATTTTATAACATTTTAAAAAGTATTTTGAAACTTTTATTTAAGTGTTTATTAAAAGCCTTTACTAATTTCTTATAAAACCTAAACCCTAACCTCTAAATCCCAAACCCTATACCCTAAATCATAATACCTAAACCCTAAACCTTAAACTCTAAACTCCAAATCGAGAACATTAAACCCTAAGCATTTTATAACATTTTAAAAATCATTTTGTAATTTTTATTTAAGTTTTTATTAAAAGAATTTACTAAATTGTTATAAACCCTCAAACCTAAACTGTAAACCACAAACCCTAAATCCTAAAGCCTAAACTCTAAACCTGAAACCCTAAAACATAAATGATAAGCTCTAGACCCTGAACCCTAAACCCTAAACACTAAAACCTAAATGCTAAACTCTAATAATTTATAACACTTTAGAAAACATAGTGTAACATATATTTATGTGTTTATTAAAATCATTTACTAAAGTGTTATAAACCCTAACCCCTAACCTCTAAACACCAAAACCTAAACCGTAAACCCTAAGCATTTTATAACATCTTAAAGAAATTTCTAACTTTTATTTAAGTCTTATAAACCTTAGACTCTTAACCCTAAACCCTAAGAAATTTATAACATTTTAAAAATTGTTTTTTAAATTTTATTTAAGTGTTTATTATAAGAATTTACTAAAATATCATAAAACCTAAACCATAAGCATTTTATAGCATTCTAAAAAGAGTCTTGTGACTTTTACTTAAGTTTTTATCAAAGTAATTTACTAAGGTGTTATTAAACCTTAAACGTAAAACCTAAACCCTAAACTATAAACCGTAAACTGAAAAGCCTAAACCCTAAATGCTAAACCCTAAGCCTTTTATAACATTTCATAAAGCGTTTTGTAACATTTATTTAAGTATTTATTGAAACAATTTACTAAACTGTTATAACCCCTGGACCCTAAACACTAAACCCTAAACCTTAAACCCAAAACCCTAAACCATATACCTTATACCCGAAAACCTAAACCCTAAGCATTTCATAACATTTTAAAAAGTGTTTTGTAACTCCTTTTACATGTTTATTAAAAACATTTACTAAAGTGTTATAACCTTGAAACCCTAATCCCTAAAACCTAAACCCTAACTAATTTATAACATTTTGAAGAGTTTTTTGTAACTTTTATATAGGTGTATACTGAAAACATTTAATAAAGTTTTATAAACTCTAAACCCTAAACACTAAAGCCTAATAATTTTATAACATTTTAAAAACTATATGTAACTTTTATTTAAGTTCTTTTTAAATTAATTTACTAAAATGTTATAAACATTAAATCCTAAACCCTAAATGGAAAACACTAATCCCTATACCATAAATGCTAAGAATTTTATCATAATCTATAATAACGAAACACCACACTTGGGTATGTGAGTGTAGGAGTGAGAAAATTGTGATGCATGCTATACCCTCACCTTTGTTTTTCCACTCTTCTTCATAAACATATTTCCTCATATTTACTTTTCTTTGTAACTCCTTGAGGCTCAATGGGATGAATGCATTATGTTTACTATGTAGTAGCGGATACCCCCTTTAGGTGGTGTGGCTCATCCCTACAACCGAAACCCTAAACCCTAAACCCTTAACCCTAAACCCCAAAGCCTAAACCCTAAACCCTAAGCATTTTATAACATTTTAAAAAATGTTTTGAAAATTTTATGTAAGTGCTTATTAAAACAATTACTAAGGTTTTATATACCCGAAACCATGAACCCTAAAGCTGAAACCCTAAACCCTAAACCAAAAATATTAAAACTTAAACTGTAAGAATTTTGTAAAGTATTATAAATCTTAAACTGTAAACCCTAATCCCTAAATTCTAAACCAAAAATGCTTAATCGTAAACCTTAGACCCTAAACATGAAACCCTAAATCCTAAACACTAAATTCTAAACCCTAAACCCTAAACGGTAAACCATAAACCCCTAACCCTAAACCCTAAACTGTAAACCATAAACCCTAAGTATTTTATCACATTTTAAAAAATGTTTTGTAGATTTTATTTAAATTCTTATTAAAATAATTTACTAAAGTGTTATAATCCCTAGACCCTCAAACTCTAAACCATAAACCATAGACTTAAAACCCTAAAACCAAACCCTAAACCTTCAACATTTTAAAGCATTTTGAAAATGATTTTGTAACTTTTATTTAAGTGTTTAGTAAAAGAATTTATTAACGTGTTATAAACCATAAACCCTAATCCCTAATCCCTTAACCCTAAACCCCAAACCCTAAACACTAAACCCTAATCGCCAAACCCCAAACCCTAAACCGTAATACCTAAGCATTTTATGATCTATAAAAAAATATTGTAACTTTTATTTAAGTGTTTATTAAAAGAATTTACTAAGGTGTTACAAAACCTAAACCCTAAATACCAAACCCTAATCATTATATAACATTTTAAAAGTGTTTTTTAACCCCTTTTAAGTGTTCATCTTAAGCTCTTAATAAATTTTTATAAACTCTAAAACCTAAAACCTATACGCTAAACCCTAAAAAATAAACCGTAAATCGTAAACCCTAAATGATATTTAAGTGTTTATCAAAAGAATTTACTAAATCGTTATAAAACTTAAACCATACAGCGTAAAACCTATCCCTAAAACCAAAACCCAAAACCCTAAACCCCAAACCCAAAACCGTAAACCATAAACCCTAAGAATTTGATAACAATTTAAGAATAATTTTGTAACTTTTATTTAAGTGTTTATTAAAATAATTTACTAAAGTGTTATAAACCCTAAACCATAAACACAAAACCCTAAACCCTAAACACAAAGCCCTAAACCCTAAACACAAAAACATAAACCCTAAACCCCAAAACCTAAACCCTAAACCCTAAACCCCAAACCCCAAACCCTAAACTGTAAATCACAAACCCTAATCATTTTAGAACATTTTCAAAAATGTTTTGTAACCTTTATTTAAGTGTTTATTACAATAATTTACCAAAATGTTGTAGACCCTATACAATAAACCCTAAACTTAAACCCCAAACCTTAAACCGTAAACCGTAAACCCTATATCCTAATCATTTTATAACATTTTAAAAAGTATTTTGAAACTTATATTTATGTTTTTATTAGAATCCTTTACTAATGCCTTATAAACCCTAAACCCGAACTTCTAAACTACAAAACCTAAAACCTAAATCATAAACCCTAAACCCTAAACCTTAAACCTTAAACCTCAAATTGCAAACATTAAACCTAAGCATTTTATAACATTTTCAAAAGTGTTCCGTAATTTTTATTTAAGAGTTTATTAAAATAATCTACTGAAGTGTTAGAAACCCTCAACCCTAAACTGTAGACCACAAGCCCTAAACCCTAAACCATAAACTCCAAACCTGAAACCCTAAATCCTAAACCCTAAACTCTAAACCGTAAACCCTAAATGCTAAACTCTAGTAATTTTCTAACACTTTAGAAAACATATTATAGCTTATATTTAAGTGTTTATTAAAATCATTTACTAAAGTGTTATAAACACTAAACCCTAAACACTAAACACAAAACCCCAAACCATAAACCCTAAACAATAAACCCTATGAATTTTATAACATCTTAAAACAATTCCTAACATTTATTTAAGTGTTTATTAAGAGGATTTACTAAATTCTTATAAACCTTAGACTCTTAACCCTAAACCCTTAGCAATTGATAACATTTTAAAAAATGTTTTTAACTTTTATTTAAGTGTTTATTATAAGAATTTACTGAAACCTAAACCCTAATCATTTTATAGCATTCTAAAAAGATTTTTGTGACTTATACTTAATTTTTTGTGAAAATAATCTACTAAGGTGTTATAACCCTAAACCATAAAAACTAAACCCTAAGCTATAAACCCTGAACTAATAAACATAAACCCTAAATGCTAAACTCTAAGCCTTTTATAACATTTCATAAAGCGTTTTGTAACATTTATTTAAGTGTTTATTAAAACAATTTACTAAAGTGTTATAAACTGTAAACCATAAACCATAAACCTTAAACCCAATACCCGAAACCATATACCTTATACCCTAAAACGTAAACCCTGGGCATTTCATAACATTTTAAAAAGTGTTTTGTAACTTTTTTTACGTGTTTATTAAAAGAATTTACTAAAGTGTTATAAACTTGAAACCCTAATCCCTAAAACCTAAACGCTAACTAGTTTATAGCATTTTAAAGAGTTTTTTATAACTTTTATTTAAGTTTATTCTAGAAACATTTAGTAAAGTGGTAGAAACTCTAAACCCTAAAAGCTAAAGCCTAAAAATTTTATAACATTTTAAAAAATATTTGTAACTTTTACTTATGTGCTTATTAAAATAATTTAGAAAAATGTTATAAACCCTAAATCCTAAACCCTAAATCCCAAACCTTGATCCCTAAAACAAAAACCCTAAGAATTTTATGAGAATCTATAATAACAGAAGATCGCACTTGGGTATGTGAATGTAGGAGGGTGAAAATTGTGATACATGAGATACCCCGACCATTGTTTTTCCACTCTTCTTCATAAACCTGTTTCCTTTTATTTATTTTTCTTCATAAATCCTTGAGGCCCAATGGGATGAATCTATTATGTGTATTATGTAGCAACGGATATCCACTCAACATGCGGTGGTTGATCCCTACACCCTAAACCCTAAAACCAAAACCCTAAAACATTAACCCTCAACCCCGAGCATTTTATAACATTTTAAAAAGTGTTTTGTAACTTTTATGTAATTGTTTATTAAAACCTGAAAGAATAAACCTTAAACTGAAAATCTTAAAACTTAAACACTAAGAATTTTGTAAAGTGTTATAAATCCTAAACTGTAAACCCTAATCCCTAAAGCCTAAACCGTAAATGCTTAACCCTAAACCCTAGACCCTAAACCCCAAACCCTAAATCCTAAACCCTAAATTCTGAACGCTAAACCCTATACCTTAATCATTTTATAACACTTTAAAAAGTGTTTTGTAACTTTTATTTAGCTGTTTATTAAAAGCATTTAATAAAGTGTTATAAATCATAAGAACTAAACCTTATGCCCTAAACCCTAAAACCTCAGTGACAAAACCATAAACCCTAAAAAACCCAAGCATTTTATAAAGCTTAAATACTCTACCTTAAACCCTAAACCCTAAACCTGAAAGCCTAAACCAAAAAACATAAATGCTAAGCGTTTTATAACATTTTAAGAAGTATTTTATAAATTTTATTTAAGTGTTTATTAAAAGATTTTATGACACTGTTATAAACCCTAAATTCAAAACCCTAAACCCTAAACAATAAACATGAAACCCTTAACTCTAAACCATAAAGACAAAACGCTGAACCATAAACAATAAACCTCAAACCCTAAACTCTAAACCTGAAACCGAAAACCCTAAATTGTAAAGCCTAAACCCTAAATCGTAAGCATTTTATAACATTTTAAAGATTGTTTTGTAACTTTTATTCAATTGTTTATTAAAATCATTTAATAAAGTGTTATAACCCTAAATCCTAAACCCTAAGAATTTTATAACATTTTAAGAAGCGTTTTGTGATCTATTAAAAAGAATTGTAACCTTTATTTAAGTGTTTATTAAAATAATTTACTAAGGTGTTATAAAACCTAAACCCTAAACCCCAAACCCTAAACCCTAACCCTAATCGTTTAATAACATTTTAAAAAGTGTTTTGTATTCATTTTTAATTATTTATTAAAAGCACTTGATAAAGTTTTGTGTACCGTAAACCCCAAACCCCAAACACCAAACCCTAAACCCTAAACTCTAAACCCTAAAAAATAAACCCTAAACCCTAAACCCTATAAACTAAACCCTAAATGGTAACCATTTTATAACATTTTTAAAATCTTTTTGTAAATTTTATTTAAGTCCTTATTAAAAGAATTTATGAAATTGTTATAAACCTTAAACCATACATCTTAAAACCTAATCCCAAAACCTAAACCCTAAACCCTAAACATCAAGCCCTAAACCCTAAACCATAAACCCTAAGAATTTTATAATTGTTTAAGAAGAATTTTGTAACTTTTATTTAAGTGTTTATTAAATGAATTTACTAAAGTGTTATAAACCCTAGATCGTAAACACAAATCCATAAACCGTAAACACAAAAACATAAACACTAAACCCCAAAACCTAAACCGTAAACCCTAAACTCCAAACCCCAAACCCTAAACCCTAAACTGTAAACCCTAACCATTTTATAACATTTTAAATTTTTTTTTGTAACTTTTATTTAAGTGTTTGTTGAAAACATTTACCAAAATGTTGTATACCCTACACACTAAACCCTGAACCTAAACCCAAAACCCCAAACCTTAAATCGTAAATCGTCAACCCTAAACCCTAATCATTTTATAACATTCTAAAAAGTATTTTGAAACTTTTATTTAGGTGTTTATTAAAATCCTTTACTAATGTCGTATAAACCATAAAACCTAACCTCTAAACCCCAAACCCTAAACCCTAAATCATAAACCCTAAACCCTAAACCTTAAACCCTAAACCCCAAATCGTGAACATTAAACCCTAAGCATTTTATAGCATTTAAAAAATCATTTTGTAATTTTTCTTTAAGTGTTTATTAAAAGAATTTACCATTTTTATAAACTCTCAAACCTAAAATATAAACCACAAACCTTAAACCATAAATCATAAACTCTTAACCTAAAACCCTAAATCATAAACTCTAAACCCTAAACCCTAAACCCCAAAACCCTAAATGCTAAACTCTAATAATTTTATAACAATTTAGAAAACATATTGTAACTTATATTTAAGTTTTTATTAAAATCATTTTCTAAAATTTTATAAACCATAAACCCTAAAATCTAAACACCAAACCCCAAACCATAAACCCTATACCTTCAAACCCAATCATTTTTTAACATCTTAAAACAATTTCTAACATTTATTTAAGTGTTTATTAAAAGGATTTACTAAAGTCTTATAAACCTTAGACTCCTAACCCTAAACCTTAAGCAATTTATAACATTTTCAAAAGTGCTTTTTAACTCTTATTTAAGTGTTTATTATAAGAATTTACGGAAGTCTTATAAAACCTAAACCCTAAGCATTTTGTAACATTATAAAAAGAGTTTTGTGACTTTTACTTAAGTTATTATCAAAATAATTTACTAAGGTTTTCTAAAACGTAAACCATAAAAGCTAAACCATGAACTATAAACCCTAAACCGAAAAACCTAAACCCTAAATGCTAAATCCTAAGCCTTTTATAACATTTCATAAACCATAAACCGAAAAACTCTAAACCCTAAATGCTAAAGCCTAAGAATTTTATAACATTTTACAAAACTATTTGTACGTTTTATTTAAGTGCTTATTAAAATAATTTACTAAAATGTTATAAACCCTAAACCCCAAACCCTAATCCCTAAACCATAAACCCTACGAATTTTATGGGAATCTATAATAACGGAAGACCGTACATGGCTTTCTAAGTGTGTGAGAGAGAAAATTGTGATACATGTACACCGACCTTTGTTTTTCTACTCTTCTTCAAACACCTATTTCCTTTTATTTATTTTTCTTCACACCTCCTTGAGGCTCAATGGGATGTATGCATTATGTGTACTATGTAGTAGTGGATACCCCCTTAAGGTGGGGTGGTTCATCCCTACACCCTAAACCCTAAATCCTAAACCCTAAATTCTTAACCCTAAACCCAAAACCCTAAACCATAAACTCTAAACCCCAAATGCTAAACCCTAAAGCCTAAGCATTTTATAACATTTTAAAAAGTGTTTTGTAACTTTAATGTAAGTGTTTATTAAAACAATTACTAAGGTGTTATAAACCCTAAACCATGAGCTGTAAACCCGAAACCCTAAACCCTAAACTGAAAATCTTAAAACTTAAAGCCTAAGAATTTTGTAAAGTGTTATAAATCCTAAACCATAAACCCTAATCCTGAAAGCCTAAATTGCAAACGCTTAATCCTAAACCGTAGAACCTAAACCCCAAACCCTAAATCCTAAACCCTAACTTCTAAAACCTAAACCTAAGCATTTTATAACAATTTTAAAAACATTTTATAAATTTTATTTTATTTTTTACTAAAAACATTTCATAAAGTGCTATAAACACTAAACCCTAAAGTCTAAACCATAAACCCCTAACCCTAAACCGTAAACTGTAAACCATAAACCCTAAGTATTTTATAACATTTTAAAAAGTGTTTTGTAACTTCTATTTAAATGTTTATTAAAATCATTTACTAAAGTCTAATAATCCCTAAACCCTAAAACCAAACTCTAAACCTTCAACAATTTAGAGCATTTGAAAAATGGTTTTCTAACTTTTATTTAAGTGTTTATTAAAAGAATTTAGTAAAGTGTTATAAACCATAAACCCTAAAACCTGAAACCTAATCATTTAATAACATTTTTAAAAGTGTTTTGTAACCTTTTTCGAGTGTTTATTAAAATATCTTAATAAAGTGTTATAAACCCTAAACCCTAAACCCTATAAACTAAACTGTAAACCCGAAGCCCTAAACACTAAACCATAAACCCTAAGAATTTTATAACAGTTTAAGAAGAATTTTGTAACTTTTATTTAAGTGTTTATTAAAATAATTTACCAAAGTTTTATAAACCCTAAATCATAAACACAAAACCCTAAGCCCTAAACACAAAAACATAACCCCTAAACCCCAAAACCTAAACCATAAACCCTAAACCCCAAACCCTAAACCGTAAATAGTAAACCCTAACCATTTCCTAACATTTTAGAAATTGTTTTGTAAATTTTATCTAAGTGTTTATTAAAATAATTTACCAAAATCTTGTAGACCCTATACACTAAACGCTAAACCTAAAACCAAAACCCAAAACCTTAAACCGTAAACCGTAAACTGTAAACCCTAATCATTTTATAACATTTAAAAAATTATTTTGAAACTTTTATTTAAGTGTTTATTAAAAGCCTTTACTAACGTATTATAAACCCTAAACCCTAACCTCTAAACCCGAAGCCCTAAACCCTAAATCCTAAACCCTAAACACTAAACCCCAAATTGTAAACATTAAACCCTAAGCATTTTATAACATTTTAAAAAGCATTTTGTGATTTTTATTTAAGTGTTTATTAAAATAATTTACTAAAGTGTTATAAACCCTCAACCCTAAACTATAAACCACAAACCCTAAACCCTAAACCGTAAACTCTAAACCCTAAACCCTAAACACTAAACTCTAATAATCTTATAGCACTTTAGAAAACATATTGTAATGTATGTTTAAGTGTTTATTAAAATCATTGACTAAAGTGTTATAAACCCTCAACCCTAAACTCTAAACACCCAACCCCAAACCATAAACCCTAAACCATAAACTGTCAACATTTTATAACATCTTAAAACAGAATATAACTTTTATTGAAGTGTTTATTATGAGGATTTACTAAATTCTTATAAACATTAGACTCTTAACCCTAAACCCTAAAAAAATTATAACATTTTAAAGAGTTTTTTGTAACTTTTTTTTTTCAGTATTTATTATAAGAATTTACTAATGTCTTAAAAAACCTAAACCCTGAGCATTTTATAGCATTATAAAAAGAGTTTTGTGACTTTTAATTAAGTTTTTATCAAAATAATTTACTAAGGTGTTATAAACCCTAAACCATAAAAACTAAACCCTAAACTATAAACCCTAAATACTAAACCCTAAACCCCAAACCCTAATCCCTAAACCATAAACCCTAATAATTTATGAGAATTTATAATAATAGAAGACCGCACTTGGGTATGTGAGTGTAAGAGGTAGAAAATTGTGACACATGAGATACTCCGACCTTTTCTTTTCCACTCTTCTTCATAAACATGTTTCCTTTTATTTATTTTTCTTCATAACTCCTTGAGGCTCAGTGGGATGAATACATTATGTGTACCATGTAGCAGCGGATATCCCCCTAAGGTGGGGTGGTTCATATATACACCCTAAACCCTAAACCCTAAACCCTAAACCCTGAACCCTAAATCACAAACCCTAAACCATAAACCCTAAACCCCAAATCCTAAACCCTAAACCCACGCATTTTATAACATTTTAAAATGTGTTTTGTAACTTTTATTTAAGTGTTTATTAAAACGATTGCTAAGGTGTTATAAACTTGAAACCATGAACCCTAAATGTGAAACCTGAAACCATAAACTGAAAA
>Ga0213496_10000047_pt1 | contig 13308 bp, 12 predicted proteins | sample Lodgepole_Yose_2_FD_150977 | JGI IMG/M metagenome (GOLD analysis project Ga0213496, IMG submission 150977) | Leaf-associated microbial communities from Pinus contorta in Yosemite National Park, California, United States - Lodgepole_Yose_2 | ecosystem: Host-associated > Plants > Phyllosphere >...
GCAATTACTTAGGATCAGCTTGCGTTCAATTACGCCGGAAATTGTCGAATCATTACCGAATGAGACGGCACGCTGTGCGCCTAAGTGCGAAAGGACAGTGCAAGCTGTGTCATGCCGAAACCTAAATACTGGCGGCGCTTGGAGCCAGCCGACTGATTGGTGGGCTAGTCTCTTTATTGGGATACTAGTCCGGGTCTTTTGTGCCTCTTTGATCTTCTTATGCCTTGGTAACGGCGGCTTCGAGGCCGCCCTTTGCCAGTCCTCTGAAGAGGGTTCTTCGCTCGAAGCACTCTGGCGCTCCCCCGTTTACTCCCCCATCGATTGGGGGGATATCCTCGGGGGCGGCTCAGCTACTGGGGAATCGGGGGTTACGGCCCCAAGGGAGGGGTTTGCCCCTGAGGCCGAAGCGGGGGGCGCGGAAATACCCGAAGGCCAGGCGGGGGGGCGCGGAAATAAACGCCGAAGAGGCGGCGTTCCTGCGCAGATTCTCGCTACCCCCCTCAACCTTGAGGGAGATAGCGGGGGAGCTTCGGATGAAAACTATTAGGTCTGAGGATCGCTTCCTAGCAATAGGTTTGAGAGATCCTTGGGCCGACCTCCTTTCGGGGGGGGGCTTTTCGCCGAACATGCGTCGACCGCTGGGAGCTGGATCTCTTACTGCGGTCAAGATTAAAGCTAATCTTGACAAAAGGATTCGGAGTACGCGAGGGGGTCCACTTTTTCCGGCTGGTGGATCGACTCCTACAGTTACCCTTGTTTTCTCCGAGAGAAAACGATATTCCCTATCTGCGGGGGATACATGACGCTATGGATGTGGATCCCGCCTTCTTACGCTCCATCCTGGAGATAATCCAGGCAACCCTGGACTCGCAGGGCTTCCACCCGAACAAACGGGGCCGCTATCCACACATATAGGTAGGTGTGCTCTAGCTGTCTGGTGAGTTAACCCGCGAAATAGAGAGGGAAGCCCTCTTAATGACTTATTGGTTAGTGGGGGTCTTTAGAGCGGTTCGTCCCTCACCCTCACCCTTGCCTTTTCTTATCTTATCAGTGCGGGCAAGCAATCAATTCCTCAATTCAATTGGATACGCCTTCACTTGGCCGCGAGCTCGTATCCTTCCTTGATGTCGGTAACGAGAGCCAGGGAGATAAGTATAAAGCCAAGGAGATAAGCACATAACTCTTTTCATTTTCCTTATTTCATTAATAAGGTTGGTTTCCAGGCCAAGGTTATACCTTACTTTAATAAGATGAAAGTAAGTAAAGAAAGACTTCGAAGATAAGGCTCTAGAGGGCAGACGGTCCTGGGCCTTAACCTAAAGTCTTTGAGGGGAATAAATAGAAGTGTCCTGTGCCGGTGTGGGCGGTAAGATCCTGGCCTTTTCTTTCTTCCCCTCAAGAGCCGAAGGTAAGGGAGAACCTTACCTGAGCATGAAGGTAAGGTCACTTACCTTAGCTCTGCTCAGGAAGATAACCTGACCTGAGCTACGGGAAAGAAAGGGGATAACCTTCTCTCTCTTTTTTCGGTATGCCGCTCCGCAAGCAAGGAGTGCCACGAGCGGAGCGAGGAACAAAGCGCTAGGATCGAATCATTATATGTACGTATCCCATGCGGAATCCTATCGGTTATACCTCCCCCCCCCCTATAGTCAGTCGAGTATAACCTTGCGGTATAACCTTAGATAGATTATGTATTCCATATACATGCATGTATCTTTCGTTCCACTAGCTAGGATGAAATTCTAACATGTTCGTCCCGTTATTACAACCTTCTTTCTTTATGTCAAAGACCAGAAGCTACGCGCAAATCCCCATTGGATTCCGGTGGTTCTTAACAGCGATGGCTATTCATTTGAGTATTCGGGTGGCACCATCAGATTCTCAACAAGGTGAAAATCATCGAATCACCCATGTACATGTTCCTGCAGCTCGGATGAGTATACCTGTTCATATTGCAGTGGCTATCAGCAGTTTCTTGCTCTCATTAACAAAACATCCCCTTTTTCCCCGCTCTCCCGGAACCGGTACAGAAATAGGTGCTTTCTCCACATTGTTGACCTCAGTAACTGGAGGGTTTCGGGGGAAACCTATGTGGGGCACCTTTCGGGTGTGGGATGCTCGTTTAACCCCTGTATTCATCTCGTCTCTTATTTACCCGGGTGCATCGCGTTCCCAAAAGCTTCCTGTCGAACCGGCTCCTATTTCAATCCGTGTTGGACCGATAAATATACCAATAATTAAGTCCCCCGTCAACCGGTGGAATACATCGCATCAACCTGGGAGCATTAGCCAATCTGGTACATCGATACATGTTCCTATGCTCATTCCAATCTTGTTCAACTTTGCTAACTTCCTCTTTCCAACCCGTATCTTGCTCGTTTTGGAAACACGTCTTCCTATTCCATCCTTTCCCGAATCTCCCTTAACGGAAGAAATGGAAGCTCGAGGATGGGATGCCAAAACCTAGTTCACTCGCTGTTCCGAAACCCCCTTATTATATATAATAGTAGCATAGAATGTACAATTCGCTGGGTCCAGATCCCAATCCTTTGTTAGCGCCCGTACCAACCAAGCGGGCATCCCAACAACTACTTATTGGTTGGTTGGGGACTCCGAAGGGTTAAGAAGATCTCATTCATCGGACCGAGCTCATCTTATTTCTTCATTTCATAGGGGGGGGCGCAGAGCTTAGAGAGAGGTCCGCTCACTTTCTAAATCAATAATCGAGCACAGCCTTGAGCAATATATAAACCCCAAAATGGTTCGTTCGGGTGCTGCAGGCAATAGCATGTGTAGAGGGGGGAATGAATTGTAGGGTCAGGCCATGCATGATAGATATGGCGACGTGAGATTGATTTGACCTAAAATGATCGGCTGCAGAACCCGCCCTATTTGTTCGTTCAGGCAGGGGAAGAAGCATTGCGCGCCATCATGCATGATTGAGCAAGCAAATATAAGTGGGGTGAGGTTAGTAAGGCTGCTCTATTGCTAACTATTTACCCACCCACCCCAATCCCCGAAGAATTGCGCACCCGACAACGGAGGGTGAGGAAGAGGTGCCGTAAGGCCGCTCGACCAACGCTAGTTACTTATTTGAGAGGGGCACCCAATAAGTAAAATGAAGGATGGCGAGGAAGGTTATACCTATTGGTCCCCCCTCCCCTATAGTAAGTAGCGAGGGGAGGGTCTAACCTTGCGAACCTTCCAGCCAGTGAATAAGCCAACGACGATCCCGAAGGAGGGAGAAGGAGGAGCCCAAAAAGGAGATCGGGGGAAGGAAAAATTGGACAATTATGCCATTCGGGAGAAGTATTCTACAGAGGAAAACCCAGGACATCGGGAAGAGATCTCCAGAGATTCTTATCTCATTCCATTCCAGTGGCTCGACCAGTAACCAATGGCGAAAACCCAAAAATCCATGGTTTCCCGGTAGAACCCTATTTCGACCAAGTTGCAGAACCGACGACGGCGAACTAATGGATAGAAAGGAGAAGCAAGGTTGGTTCTCCGCGCAGCTTGCTCATAGTGCAGGTCCCACTTGTATATTGTATTTGACCGAGAAAGCACCGGGCAATATATGGTCGGAGTTTATACCTTCTCGGGACTCCATGAGCCAAAATATTATTCCATCATACGGGCAATACCAATATACTTTAGTAGATCATATGGATGTTGAAAAAGCGTCTGATTTGGAAAACGAATCGGAATTGGAAACATCTCTCTTCCATTTCCATTTACCCAGTTCATATCCTTGTTTCGTGTGTTCCCCAATCTGATGAGGGGGTTAAGGATTTATATCCCGGGAATGACTTGACCGAATTTCATTTGTGGAGGCCAGAATGAAAATTCTGTCACTCTAGATCTAGCCTACACAAATTCTTTCTGTTATCCCGGGTGCAGAGCAGATTTGTGAATTTGTTACGGCAACTACGATCGATCCATAGTGCCTTCCCTTCTACCTTCGCTAGCTAGATTGAGGGAATAAAATAGTATCCTGGTCTTACCAAAAATAGCTAGCGATTTATATAAGAGTATCCTGGCCCTTGATTTCTTCCCCTCAAATCGCTAGCTAGAAGGTTATACCTTACCTGAGCTATAAGTGATGACCTTACCAGAATGGCCTTGCAATGCCTTCCTGTAACATGTAAGGGCCTTGCCTTATGTTTAGAAGTATTCGCCTAACGACTTTTCTTGATGGGCTATGAAAAGAACAATTTGCTAAATCAAAATAATAGATACATGTTGCAATTACCAAGCTTGAGATAATATTGAAATAACTAATTGCAATTACCAAGTGTTTTTGAAATAAGTCTTTGCACATTTTGCTCCTACAATCAATGTATACTCCTGACTGAGGATGCGTAGCTCCACCGATGTTATGTGTGCTTCTTCTGATGGATCTATGTCCCTGCATGGATCTGTATGCTCTTCCTTACCTGTGTTCACCGATTGATCTGCTCCTCCCGACTGATATGTGCTCCGGATGATGTTTGGTTGCTTAGGGGTGTCCATTCGGTTGTACTTCCCCCCGTTGTCAATATGTGCTTCCCTCTGTCTCTCTATGTGTGTTTACGACTGTTCTTTCGTGTTTCTCCCGTATGATTGGTGCTATTTGGAACGAGGTGTGAATGACGTGAACTTAGTGTTTGGTTGGTACCATGGATAGATTTTCGTAGCAAGTGAGCATTGCGATAGGATTTGCTTGTAGGTTCGATTGCTCCAGTAGCGTAGGTTCTGGGCGTCATAGGGTGCGCAAGCAGGCTCGACTAAAAGGAGAGGGGAAGTACCGAAGATGTATATGATTCGGTAGTTTCATAGCCAATTTGTAGCGAAAGTACCGAAGATATACTGGGCTTTGAGGGTAGGTGATTTAGGTAAGGTCTTACTTTGGTTTGACAAGCATGTTAGAGAGATAGCTAACAGGATCCAACGAAGTGGGCAAGCTAGGCTTCAACCAGAAGTAGCACCTTCAGTAAAGAGAGAAAGAACTGGCTGCTTGTAGTAACGCTTCAGCATGTTCCTTAGGTCAGATTCTTGTTCACCTTACCACAGGCCTTGAGTCACGCTGCGGGTAAGGCCTTATAGGGGGGGGGTAGATGGGGTCTGATAGGATCTGACCTTTACCATTGATTTGCTGGTTTATGTTGTTCATCCGCTGTGAGGGGCAGGCTCTTCTGAGGAGGCGGGCTTCTGCAACCTCACCTCACTTATACGCTTTCGACGGCGAATGACTAAATTCGTGTCCCTATTCCATACCAGCCAGATTTCGAATTATGCAAAAGAAACTCATATATAATGGAAGAGAAGGACCTGCCTGTTTCCCACCTAAGGTCCCGAAAGGTCAAGCCTTGGGATCCTCCCTCCAAATGGCAAAGGTCCAGCAGCAGTTGATTAGGTTGAGTCGGTTGAGTAAGCAGTTTCATATCCATAATACCTAGTTGGAGTGAAAGTAGCAGTTCCGTATCCATAAGCATCATAGTAGACAGCATCTTATATAGAAGACCAAAAGCTAGCACTAGCAGCACTAGTAGCTTCAGTAGTATATTAAGCACTAGTTTAAGCCGTTAATCGAGACTGAAAAGCAAAGGTAGCTACAAAGCCATACGTAGCAGACCCAGTTGTTTACCTTTATCCACCGGTACCACCAGCAAAGCCATAAGCGAAGGCACAGGGTACAGAGGCAGAGGTAGAGCCAGTAGCAGCTTATCCTACACCACCAGTCCCATATTAAGTAGCATAAACAGAGAAAGCAGTAGTTCCAAGACGAGCAGTTCCATACCCAGACACAGAAGCAAGGGTAGCCGGAGCAGAACCAATGGCAAGGTAAGCATCTTAACCAGCAGCAGAACTAGAAGCATATCCATCAGTAGCATATCTAGCAACAGCATACCTATACCCAGCAGCAGTCCTTGATGTAGCTGTATATGAAGCAGTTCCAGGAGCAGGAGCAACTCTAGGCCCAGGTCCAGATGTAGAGTCCGTTGAAGAAACACTCGTTGAAGCTTCTCCAGTCCTAGTAACAGATCCTAACGTTTACCTTGCTTACTCAAACCCATCATCAGAGGCAAAGCCATTACCTCGCAAGCATCAATGAAAGAAGTCAAGGCAAAGGCAGTTGACTTTTGGAACTAAGAACCAAGAGTACAGGAAGCAGCATCAGTGTAGATCAAATCTCCGCTTATACCTTCATGTTGGAGAATCCACATAAGCATAGGCATGGGTAGCATAGGTAGCAGCATAACCAGGGTAACCAGCGCGCCGCAGAGGCATCATGGGCAAAGGCATTTGATCGAGTTGATCTAGCACCACTAGTAGCAGCTCGAGAGCCAGCAACAGATCCAAATCTAGAAGCAGAGGTAACAGGTCGAGTGGACCTTGAATCAGTAAATGATCCCGCAGAGGCGGATGCAGTTCGAGATGCAGCTGACTAAGCACCAGTAAAGGAGCCGGCATCTTTTCCAGTGCGATAGAGCTCTTCGACAGGATAAACAACGGGTTCAACTACGAATTTTGTCAATTGCAATTGGAACTGGCTCCGCTCTAACTTGCTTTGTTCCATCTACCTTTGCAGCTTACTCAGCTGCTGTTGAATCTGATGCTGGGACTGAAGGATCTGAAACTACGAGTGCTGGTTCTTCTTCTTAGATTCAATATCTAACTAAGAGGGCAATGCAAGCTAGGCAGGGAATGACGGAAGCTGGACACCTATAATAACTATATATTGATATATATATTCTAAAGATGAAACAACAGACCATGCGCCCTATACAAACCTGTAGCTCGTTTTTCCATCGGTTCTTATGCCTGCTGGATGGGCATGTGATTGATTTTATGAATTATATGATGTGCAATGCGTTCGTGTCGGTTCTTCGTAAGCTGTAGGTGTAAGTGACTGTAGTGTTTTCCCCCTGTAATGTGTATCGCCCCCTGCTATGTGCCTTTCGCCTATGTGTTTTCCCTCGGCTGATTCCTGCCCCTGCTTCCCCTGCGGCCTTCGCTGGCTTTGCTATTCCCTCTTATGATGGGCGATCAACGGGCTTGACCCTTACTAGCACATTCACTGGTTCAATGGTTGCTGCTGCTCTTGGAACTACTGAATCAACTGAGTCCACTGGAACAGGATATGCTTCTTGCTTTGTGACTGCTTTCACTAGGTCAATAGGTTCCTGGTCAATAACAAGGTAAACCACCAGTGGAGATTACATAATATCCACGACGACCTGCTGTTGGCAGTTGATTTGCCAGGAGTATCGGGTCATACTAAGAGGACTAATATCATGGTTATGAAACAATAGTCTCATTTTCTTAAACAATGAAAGAAAATATCTCAAAGTAAATGAAAAGTCTAGTCTGGGTAGTTGTCTTGGTAAAACCCTCAGTTTAAGCCGTGTTGTTGGCTATCCACGTGTGTGATGTCGCCGGGCTTATGTTCTCGTTGATTTGTCTTAGTGATGATCGTTTGTTTTTATGAGATGATAGTCATTGTTGTTGTTGTTGTTCCTTGAGATAGATTCCTGTTGCTTGAGCTAAGTTTAGTTGGAGTTAGCCAAGTTTAGTTATATTGATGAAGTTTAGTGAGAGGAGCTAAGTTTAGTTAAAGTGATTAGAGTTTAGTGTTCCTAAGTCTAGTCTAAGTTCAGTATTAGTAAAGTCTCAGATTGCTCCTAAGATTCCTAAAGCTTATTAACCCTATAAGACTAATGGAGATAAGCTTATTATTTCTATTGTTCCTAAGAGAGTAGATTTGTAAGATATCTCTTGAGTCTAGTCAGTTGTAATCATGAACTGATCGTTTGTAACCGGCCAAAGCGCATTATGGAAGGTAAGTATTTATAACGTGATAACACAAACGGGGTCGCAGTAAGAGACAAGCAATCTTCTTCGCTAACGCCCTGTGATGTATTTCAGGCCCTGACAAAATTCCCCTCAAACCAAATCAATAACCGGAATTTCTTTTCTTCTCTTTTCCGCCCTTTCCGCACATTGACGAGCTCCATCCTTTTGACGAGCGTATTGACGAGAATGACTGTACAGGAAAGCCAGCCTAAAAGCCAGCCTTAATGGCCATTACACAACCTCTCCTTGAAGTATATAAGTCTACCTGGGTGAGCACTTCATTTTTATTTACTTTCTGCTTACTAGCATTGGATTCATTTCAGTTTCTCGCACAGGAACAACCGTGGTGGGTGCATGGGATGGGATCCTCAGAACTGCCTTCTTGAATTTAGGAAATACTCCCAGAACTTATGAGATTTGATGGGGTACGGCACTTAGACCGGTTGTTATAACTTGAGATCCCTACTCGCCTTTACTTATGTGCATCCTCTGGGTTGGCGTATTAACAACCTTTATAGAATTGAACGGATCCATTACCTTAATATAAAAGCATTAGTCACGGGCTTCAGACAGCACATTCACCAGCTGGATTTACCAGCTTACATGACACTTACTTAATGAATCTCTTGGGCTGGGTACCACCATGAATCTTTTCCCGGCCGAGCCCAGGATACGGTTTATAAACTATAAACAACCGTATTCCTAGTAAGAGCCCTAATAGCAGCCTTGACTTTTTGATTACCTCCTACCCCTATACCCATCCACCTGGAGAACTTACTCTACTTATCACCTATTCAGTCAGTAATACCTTGCTAGGCACTCTTGCTATTCACCTATATACCTTTACCTTTATAATACAATTCACAACTACCCATCTGACCTTACAACTTAGCTTTTGACATGCCCCCCAAGCCTTGCACTCGCTTCCACCGCCTTCCAGACCGCCGCATTCACTGGAATCACACCTACTGAATGAATCTGCTAGGTACCACACGTACCTTCTGGGTAACACTATTACTTACTTTCTTTTTCCGGCTGAACCTTGCCTATTCCCATTTCTTCCCGGTGGCTTCCTCCTTCCCTGGCTTCTTTCTTTCTCACTGCTTGGGCTACTGTTAAGGAGAGGTACGTTAGTGACTCGACCAACGCCCCCCACCCAATAAGCATCAAGGAAAGTGACTCGACTGATAAGGACCCTTTAGGGGGCTCGACTGATAAGGAGAGGAGAGGTACGTTAGTGACTCGACCAACGCCTTTTAGTTACTTATTTGAGAGGGGCACCCAATAAGTCAAATGAACCCGCTTGTTGGATCCGCTTCTGTCTATGCTGCTGGACCTGGAACTGGTACTTAAACAAGGTCTTACCTGAGCATGAAGGTAAGTTGTGTCCACCCCCTATTTCTTTATAAGTAAGCCCGGAACGATATTCAAATTGACCCTTCCCTTATGTATGGGCAAATGGTGGCTTTAAAGAACCAGCCAGCAATGAGCCCAGCCCAAATTCTTTCATACATACATAATGGGGGGCCTTATTCTAATGAAATGCCGAGTTACGTAGGTGCAAAAGAGTACTTCGCGCTACAACAATCTTTTTTTTATAGGTTCTATGGACCGATGTCCGCTGCTTCATCTGGGAGAAGAGGATCAGAGATATGCCGGTAATGAAAAGGAAGAACCGCCATAAAAAGATTCCTCGTGTAGAATCCGTAGCAGGACTATGAACGGGAGCTGGCAATCCGGACCGTACCGAAGAAGTTCCTGAGACACAGCGTGAAAAAGTAACAATATTGAGAAACAAGGTCCAAAAATGAACTTTGGGTATAATTACTGGATGAATACGAGCTGTGGCTAATACCCGAGGCATAGGAGAAGCATTTTCTACGGGATCCCGAAACCACCGGCCACCCCGACCCAATTCATGATGAGCCCACCAACTTCCTGGCAAGATGCCTACGGTTAAAAACCACCGACATGTCAGGATCCAAATTCGAATTTGTTCCCGGTCCTTCTTCGGGTCAGAGACCACTGTGTTCGCGCCGGCGGGACAGAGAGGCGAAGTAGCGGTATCTTTCCTTCCATTGCGAACGACACGCTTCGCCTGCTCCCTCCCCGTGTCCATCAGCGCTCCTGTCCAGAGCGGAGAGAGGGCGAGGAAGCGCCGCCGGAGCAGCATGAGCAGGCTTCTATTGCTACGCAACAATAGAAATCTGGGATGGCATTTCGCGTCTGTGAGGGTAAAGAGCTCGCTCGTTACACGGGCTCCGACGCATCCGGCAGAGCGAAGCGTTCTATTCCTTTCCTTCTGCATTGGCGAGTAGAGTGCTACAATCCCGTTCATCATTTTGGATCTACATAAGCCAAAGCCCATAGCACTGGCGACGTCTCCGGCATAAATGCGAGGAGGATGTATAGCTAATATGGGATCTTGCGGAACAGGATTTGATTCTGCAAGCGGTTCAGTACGAACGAATGAATTTCGAACAAAAGGATTGGAACTCGCCGATAGGGAAAGAGGGAAAAACAAAGCAATGCCAACAGAGTCAATCCGCTGTTCATCGATGGGCGAAGCTCTATCTTTTGCATCTCGTGCCAAGTGCAGTGCTATGGGCTTTTTTCTGCTACGCGCTCGTTCTCGCGAACCTTTGTTTCGGGAGCGCCTAGCGCCCTTATTGAGAGAAGCAAAGCTCATTTTCCTCCCTCTGCCTATGAAAATGAAGTAGTCAAGCAGCGCATAAGAAAGAGAAAGGGCGGGTTTACGTTTCCTGTGAAAAGTCCGGCCCGTTCGCGAAGGAACAAAGGTTCGTGGAACGGTGTACAATCGGGGCGCAGCCCCACTTTGTTGTTCGTAACGGGGGAGAGATAGAATGGAGTTCTTCACGAAGCTCGAGACGAAGGAGCAAAAAGCAGTTTCCCTACGGCCTCCTCGTTCTGATACATTATGGCTCCGGGGTTGGACCCGGTAACGAAAGGGGAATCCGTAAAAACTTGGGATCCGACACCGTGGTGGAATACTACCCTCATGATTAGACCATGTCCCTGAGATTTGATAAAGCGAAGGTGCATTAGCATTGGAGTTGGTGAATACGTTGTAATTGGGAAAGTTAGAAGGAGTATGACGGAACGAAGGACCAAGGAGAGAAAGAAGAGTGCACAAAAAGTAAGGTGAAGCACCAGACGCAGGTGGTTTTTTCTTGTCGTGAGTGAATGCAACGGAAAGACCCGGAAATAACAGATAATGGCACAATTCATTTATTGACATTCCGTCCGTGTTCCCCAATTTCGTTGTTATTCCCATCATCCTCTGTGGGTCACCACAGGATGATTCACAATCGAGGTTACGGGATTCGGACCTATGGCCCCCCACAAATGGCACCCCCGCCCACAAGTGCCCCCCTTCGGCTCTGTACCCTGCGCTACCTCTGGCGAGCGCCTTGTCTCACCCAAAAAGCTAATGCTCCCCTCCCCGGTTGTGCCATTACCAATCGCACGGCCAGCCAGGCGCCCCCAACCTAATAAGAACGATTATCTGCCGAACAAGGACCAGCCAACGAACCACGATCCCGTCCGACGACCATAAATGAGATTGCTCGGGGATGATTGATATAGAAGATCTGGTTGAGTGGTAGAGGAATATATAGGAATCGATAGTCGTTGTCTGGACATACTCTTTTTTGTTCCTATAGGGAAGAGGAGAGATCAACGACGGAGCTACTATAGCGATATAGACCGGAGATCGTTTCACTTACTCTGGACCAATATATATATATATATGTGATTCTGGTCAATCATCATAAGGCTGGACATGCATGTAGGTATTGCAGAATTCGATGACCAACAAGACTTTATCCCATACATAATAGGCATATTTCTCATAGAGCCTTTATGGATGGTTCGCTTCATTATCACGAGTAGCGAAGAAGGAAGGGGATTGGGTTGCATCCATTGCATAGATAGGGCAGGCACTCACTATAGATCGATCGTAGTTGCACAAATTCCCTCACATTTTGTGAAGTGGGACGGTTCTTCTCTTCAGTTCCCCTTTCCTACTACTCCTTCTATTCCAATAAAGGGTGGTTCGTTCCGTGGCGAAGAATGGAAATTCCCAGACAGCTGCTGGTTATCGGTCAGTAGGTGTTACGCTGGCGGCCGGGCCTTCCTTATTTTCTTGCCCTCCCTCTCATTTTGATTTGAATTTAGGGGAAGCCTTCCTGCCTGATAGAAGTACCCATCTATATGAGAAGGATCTCTGTATTTTCTTATTCGAAGAAAGGGGTAGTCCTTGCCCTCAGAAGCGCAAGCCCTCCGGACCTTGGTTTACTTATTTTGTGGCCCCTCTAAATAAGTCACCCCCCAAAGCTTCCAATTCCTCTCCTGTTAGTCGAGCCCTGCCGGGGGCATCCTCTCCCTTACGGTCGAGCCTGCTTCCGCATCCTCTCCTTATCAGTCGAGTCATGCTTACGCATCCTCTCCCGTTGGTCGAGCCACATCCTCTCCCTTTGGTCGAGCCTGCTTGCGCATCCTCGCCCCACTTGATTAGGACGAGCAATTCTTCCTCTGGTCTTTAGAGCGACTCCGTTTCTCTCCGTTCGTCAATTCAGAGTCTATTTCAATACTTACCAAGCCAAGTAGGTCAATACGGGGGACCTTTATGGCGGTTGGCCTAACTCGGGTAAAAGACAAATAGCAGGGTGAGTAAGCGAACTCTCGACCGGCCCCCCACCAAATAAGTCAATAGGGGTTTTTTCCTTTATAAGGATAGGGTAATAGCAGGGTGAATTAGGCCCTCCATAAGACAAGGCCTTCTAGCTATAAGTCTTGATCTTGGGAAGTTCGCTAGAGGTAAATCCACAACCCGGGTGAAAATGTGAAGGGTTGATCGGGCCTTTACCGGTTGGTCAAGGCCTTACCTTCTAGCTGGTAAGTGAGAGCTTCAGGACCTTCTGTCTGTTCGCGTCGTAGCTCAGGGAAGGTACCTGAGCTCTGCGCCTGAACCTGAGCCGGGTGGGTTATTGCGTCCTTTCTATAGTCACGGCATGATAGGGATCTCATTCAAGCGCTGGCTATCCCCTTACTTACCTTCTAGCTCAGGTAATATAAGGACCTTCCCTTCTATTTTTCACCCCTTCAGGATGCTTAAGCAGGCTCGACTGACAACCCCCCCACCCAATAAGTAAACCCTAACCGGCAACGGGGCTCGACTGATAAGGACCCTTTAGGGGGCTCGACTGATAAGGAGAGGAGAGGAACTTGAGTTGCTCGACTGATAAGGACCTTTAGGTGCTCGACTGTTAAGGATGCGCAAGCATGCTCGACTGTTAACCCCCCAAACCAATAAGTAAACCCTAACCTTTAGGTGCTCGACTGATAAGGACCTTTAGGTGCTCGACTGTTAAGGACCTTTAGGTGCTCGACTGATAAGGACCTTTAGGTGCTCGACTGTTAAGGAGAGGAGAGGATGCGCAAGCATGCTCG
>Ga0213496_10000048_pt1 | contig 13164 bp, 7 predicted proteins | sample Lodgepole_Yose_2_FD_150977 | JGI IMG/M metagenome (GOLD analysis project Ga0213496, IMG submission 150977) | Leaf-associated microbial communities from Pinus contorta in Yosemite National Park, California, United States - Lodgepole_Yose_2 | ecosystem: Host-associated > Plants > Phyllosphere >...
GGGATATTTACCAAGAAAACTTTGCTGATATTATTAAGTTATGCATCAGGAGTTCAAGGGGTAGCACAAGAGTGAAACCAACAGAATATGACCGGTTTATTAGAGATAATAAAATTCCAACAGATGGTGTAACACGTGTAGAGCTTGGGAATTTATTAGAAAATTTCAAAACTGACATTTTAGGGACATTGACTACACAGCTTGATATTGTGCAGGCCAGACAAAAGCAGGTGGAGGCAGAGCAAAATCTGGCAATATTTTGCCCCCGATGCAGAAAAAAACACAGTCACAAGGAATGTCCACTAAATTCAGTCCAAGCATGTGGTATCTGCACAAAGGATCATCCTACTGAAAGCTGCCCCTCACTCCCTGGATTGAAGGCAATATACAAAGAAGCAGAAGAAGAACCAGAGCCTGCATACTTTGTTAACCAGCGTCGCCAATGGCAACCTAAGCAACCAGGTATGTTTTCAGACCCAACCTCTTCTTTTCAATCTCCACAATACAATACTCAGCAATATGGTATATGGCAAAATCAACCTGCACCCCCATTTCCAAATTGGCCATCACAATCATTTCCCTCTTCAAATCCATGGATGAATCAAGCAAATCAATTCGGTTGGCCAAACTTTCCCTATGCCCCACCACACTGGCAAAGTAATTCATATTCCCCGCAGTGGATCCCCCCTACTCCACAAGGTTCACCCTGGCAGACCAATTGGCCAAGATCGACATATCAATCAACAGGAACTATCCCACTCCCTCAACCAACTCTGCCAGCATTACAACAAAACCCCCAGTCTAATCTGAGACCGCAACTCCCAGCCCAGCCCAACCCCAACCCTAATAATAGGCCAATTCAATCTATCCAAATTTTAGACACATCGGAAATTGGACCTGACCTAAAGGAGTGCAATGATCTTCAGCTAAGATCGGGACGAATAATAGAAACAGAGGGAGACAAAACAATTCGCATCAAAGATCAGTTACCAGTAGAACAACCTCCACAACAGAAGGATGGAAACAACGAGCAAAATAATAGTACATCCTCTCCTCCTTTCCCAGAACGATTAGTCATATCTCGACCTATGCGATCTCCAGACTTTGACATTTTGGGAGAACTACAAAACCTGTATATAAAGATTCCATTCCTCCAAGCCATACAAGATATTCCTATATACGCAAAAACCATAAAGGAATTGTGCATAAAAAAATCAAGGAGGAATACAAATACTAACCCCAGAGTCCAAGTAGTCGGTACCTTATCAGACCTATTATCAGGAAAAGAGGCATCTATTAAATATGAAGATCCCGGGAACCCGATTGTAACTGTCCAAATCTATGGACAAACCCTGACTAACGCTCTAGTTGACCTAGGAGCCGCAATCAACATTTTGACAACCTCCACCTGCCAAAAGCTTGGCATCATGTCAGTAGAACCTACTTCTACTCTTTTAGAATTGGCAGATCGATCTATAGTTCGACCAGAAGGTACTTTGTATGATGTCATGGTCTCTGTAGATTCCTGGGAATATCCCACAGATTTCCTGGTAATTAATCCTAAAACCCGACTAGATGGACATCCGTTAATTCTAGGCAGACCTTGGCTAGCTACTGCCGATGCCTACATTGGCTGTCGGCAAGGCAGCATGACTATAACTAAAGGATCAGATGTCAAAAATTTAATCCTATACCCTCCAGCACAGCCAAGCCCGCCAATGATTAAAACCAACCCTGCGTCATATTTTACTAACACTATCAGATCTCCACTAACTATACATAAGGCTTTAGATTTTAAAGATCAAACAGAAGACGACGCCATCAACAATTTTATTAGTCAAACCGAAGTTAAAACACATATGCAGTGTTCTATGATAAAAACAGCATTTGAAGGTGACTTGGAAGAAGATCCTTTAAAAGATCCACATGATCAAACAATACCAGTAACCATTATGGCCAATAGCAAAGTAGTAGAAATTGAACCTGGTAAAACTCTGAACATTAACGCCAATCTTACAGCAGAGCAAGAAACAAAGCTTGTTAACATGTTACAAAAATACAAGGATGCATTCGCATGGGATTACCCTGACATGAAAGGGATTGATCCTCAATTATGCACCCATCATATCTATATAGAGAAAGAAGCAAGACCTGTCCGTCAGCCACAGAGAAGACTCAACCCTCACTTAAAAGAGATAGTCAAAGACGAACTTCAGAAGCTCTTAGACGTTAACTTTATTTACCCTATCTCTGACAGTAAATGGGTCTCTCCTTTGGTGGTAGTACCCAAGAAAAACGGAAAATGGAGAATCTGTGTAGATTATAGGGAGTTAAACAAGGCCACACAGAAGGATCATTTCCCCCTCCCATTTATAGACCAAGTATTGGACACGTTAGCAGGGAAGAAATTTTTCTCTTTTCTGGATGGCTTCAGCGGATATAACCAAATCCAAATTGCCCCTGAAGATCAGGATAAAACTACCTTTACGTGCCCTTGGGGAACGTTTGCTTATCGAGTATTACCCTTCGGCCTATGTAACGCCCCTGCTACATTTCAAAGGGCTATTCTTAGTATTTTTGCAGATCTAATAAACGATGGACTTGAGGTGTACATGGACGACTTCACACCGTATGGGGATGAATTTGATCCAGCTCTGGATACCTTGGAAAAAGTCCTACAACGCTGCATTGCTACCAGACTCTGCCTAAGCCATGAAAAGTGCTACATGATGATGACGGAAGGGCTCATTCTAGGGCACTACATTTCCGCAGCTGGTATACAGGTAGATCCTGCTAAAATTCAGATTCTTTTGCTCATCCCCACCCCCACTACTCAAACAGAGGTACGTAGTTTTCTTGGTTTTTCTGGATATTACAGACGGTTCATAGAACATTATTCACGAATTGCAGCACCTTTATATGCCTTAACTGGTAATGTTGATTTCTTGTGGACAGAGAAATGTGATCAGGCTTTTAAAGAATTGAAAAAGTTGCTGTCAATAGCCCCAGTCCTTCGAGGACCAAACTGGACTTTGCCATTCCAAATCTCATCTGATGCCTCGGATACAGCAATCGGTGCAGTCCTAGGACAAGAAGAGGATAAGAAGCCATACGCTATTTACTATATTAGCAAAAATTTATCCTCTGCAGAACTCAATTATACTGTTACTGAAAAGGAATTCCTGGCTGTAATTCATGCCATTAATAAATTCAGGCATTATATTACCGGTTATCCTGTTGTGTTATATACAGATCATTCTGCTATCAAATATCTAGCAAACAAACCTGTCACGAATGCTAGAGTAACTCGATGGTTGATCTTGTTGCAGGAATTCGACATCACAATCAAGGATCGCCCTGGAAAGGAGAACCCTGTAGCCGACTTCCTCTCAAGAATACCCAAATCTATGGAAACAGAAGCAGTAGAAGATCAATTCCCCGATGAACACTTGTTTGCCATTGCTATTCGGACACCCTGGTATGCTGATGTTGCCAACTACCTTGCAGTAGGTAAGTTACCAAGACACTTAACCCCTCAAGAACGAAAGCAAATTGTTCAAAGAAGCACTCGATTCTCGTGGATTGGAGACCACCTATTCCATACAGGGGCAGACATGCAAATTAGGAGGTGTATTCGAGAGGATGAGATCCTAGACATCTTGAAAGCTTGTCATAATGGACCATGCGGAGGGCACTTTGCCGACAGAAGAACAGCACATAAAGTATTACAGGCAGGATACTATTGGCCTACAATTTTTAAGGATGCGAAAAAGTTTGTACAAGCCTGTGATAGCTGCCAGCGAGCAGGGAAACCTGGTCAAGCTGATGAAATGCCCCTGAGACCGCAAGTGGTTATTGAACCATTCGAACGATGGGCTCTCGATTTCGTCGGCCCCATTAATCCACCATCAAACCAGAGGACATATATCCTGGTAGCAACAGACTATGTTACTAAATGGGTTGAAGCTGAATCATTAGCCAGGGCTACAGAAGACTCGGTAATACAATTTTTATTCTATTTGTTTGTACGTTATGGACTGCCGAGAGAAATAATTACGGATGGTGGACCACAATTTGTTGGAAATAAACTAGCTGCAACACTTAACAACTATCACATCCAACATAAGATCACCACTCCCTACCATCCGCAAGCGAATGGACAAGTAGAAAACAGTAACAAAATAATTGAATCAATCTTAACAAAGACCATCGCATCACATAGGCGTGATTGGGCTGCTCGGCTACCTGAAGCACTGTGGGCATATAGAACCACCTGGAGAAGTACGACAGGCTATTCACCTTACCAATTGGTGTTTGGGAAACAACCAATTTTTCCTATCGAATTTGAAATCCAGACACTGCGAACTGCACAAGAGGTCGGCTTAGACCTGAACGAGGCACAGACCAATCGATTACGGCAAATCAACGAATTGGATGAGATTAGGCTCTCTGCATTGCAAAACACAGCATTGATCCAGCAACAGCGAGCTAAGTGGCATGATGCACTTATAAAGAAAAAAGTCTTCCATGAGGGCGATTGGGCTCTGTTATACGATTCTCGGTTCCAGGATTTCCCAGGGAAGCTCCAGACTCGCTGGTTAGGTCCATACGAGATCCAGAAGGTGCATGATAATGGGACTCTCACACTGATCACAATTGACGGTTCTGGACATACGTTCAAAGTAAATGGCCACCGAGTTCGTCTCTATCGAAGACCTCTTACTCGGGAATCCTTTCTTCAACAGCTACAACAAGATACTAATTTGGAGATCTTAACAGAGGAAGAGAAATCTTCCTCACCTGTAACCTAAAGCAATTAGTTTTCCTAAGCATCATGTACATATGTTTTTATCTTTGATTGCAGTACTTTTACCTTATTTCGCATTGCACTTCCTTGATTTTGCTGTTCCTTTTCAAAAGGAACAGCATTCGCTTGATTTTGCTGTTCCTTTTCAAAAGGAACAGCATTCGCTTGATTTTGCTGTTCCTTTTCAAAAGGAACAGCATTCGCTTGATTTTGCTGTTCCTTTTCAAAAGGAACAGCATTCGCGTAATTCTGCCGTCCCTTTTCAAAAGGAACAGCACTTTTTGCTTTGCTGTTCCTTTGCGAAAAGGAACAACACTTTTGCTTATTTGATCCTTTGAGTGCGAATTTTTGCTGCTCCTTTGCGAAAAGGAACAGCACTTTTGCTTTGCTGTTCCTTTGCGAAAAGGAACAGTACCTTTTTTTGATTAATCTTTTGAGTTTGAATTTTTGCTGTTCCTTTGCGAAAAGGAACAGCACTTTTGCTTTGCCGTTCCTTTGCGAAAAGGAACAGCACGTTTGTTGATTGCTCTTTTGAGTATGAATTTTTGTTGTTCCTTTGCGAAAAGGAACAGCACTTTTGCTTTGCTGTTCCTTTGCGAAAAGGAACAGCACTTTCGAGTGTGAATTTTTTTGCTGTTCCTTTGTGAAAAGAAACAGCACTTTGGCTTTGCTGCTCCTTTGCGAAAAGGAACAGCACTTTTGAGTGTGAATTTCTGCTGTTCCTTTGCGAAAAGGAACAGCACTTTTTGCGTATGAATTTCTGCCGTTCCTTTGCAAAAAGGAACAGCACTTTTGCTTCGATGTTCCTTTGCGAAAAGGAACAGCACTTTGCGCTTGCTGATCTTCTAAATAAGAATGTTTTCTGTTCCTTTGTGAGAAGGAATAAGCACGTGCTGATCTTTTGTGTATAGATTGTGGCTATTCCTTGGAAGGGAACAGCGCGTGTGGGTTTCTGCCAAAAAGGAACAGCATTCTATGCACTCTGTTTTTGAAGCACTCGTGCATTTCCTTATCAGAATTGGGTCAAATTTGCTCCGCAACATAAGCTATTTACATGCTTCTCACAGAAGAGAATGACATTAGAACCTTTCTGCTATGTTTAACGATGATGCTCTCCTAAATCTTTTAGATATAGCAATAACATTATGCAACGAACAATGGTATACCGAAACCAACATATCATAAATCGCTACTATTCTAGCAGTCAGTGTATATAAGAAGACAAGAGGAGGGACATTAACTTTCGTCTTCACTGTCATTATCTCATTCCTGAACTGTGGTCTGGTAATTTTTATCATGTCGATCTTCCTAAAACACTTCTTGATCATTGCTGAGGAATACGAGCAAACAATGTATATCTGTCTGTTGGGATCATAAGACTTCTTCCACCATTCCCCGCTCTTAAGGAGTGCAGAACCACCCTTATGTGTAATATAACAAAGAAAAAAGAGAAGCGTGCTAGAAAGAAAAAGAAAAGCAAGATACTAAAATTGTCAAATGCAGGATAGGGGGTCTCATTCAGAGCCAGCCTACCATGATCATAAGGATGGAAGCGAAGTGGCATTCCTATCATGGCCACCACACCAGGGATATGGTCCAAAGGTAAAGCAATAAAACAAACCTTGGAACAGGAGGTCTCATTATGAGCCGGCCTGACCACGTTTCGTCCCTACCTTGTGAATGGCATTATGGTTATCTGGTCACCAAGCCAGCATAGTGGCCTGCATTTTGACAAAAGCACTCTTCAGCAAAATACACAAAGGATAATGGTTCTGGAGGGTGAGATAAACAACTTTGCCGAGGTTATCAACACTTGCTGGCAGCAAAGCTCTGTTAATGGCATTGGAGTCCTAATATCTACACCAACAGGTATGATATTAAATTGTTTTTCTTTTATACCCTTCGCATATATCATATGTCACACCCTGATGTAATTATCGCATGAACATTATTACCACCCATGGCAACGGTATTGACAATGACCACTGGAGACAGGGTACAGTTGACAGATGCCCAAACCTTCGGCTCCTCATTATATCACACGGGCTTATCTAAAAAAGCGATCCATTTTTGTCTTGGTTTCGGCACTCCATTATTTTTTGGCATAATGCCACCTGCTGTACTTCACGATTTGACTCCCGATTGGAGACTGCTTCTCTCTTTGACGGCTGGGGACAGCCTATCAGATCGCGGGGGGGGAGGTGATCTCATTTCCCAATGGGTACGTGGCAGCACACCATTCGAGCGACATAATGGCACATTTTTACGATATGACAATCTCATTCCACAGACTGACATCCACGATCTTTCTCCTTGCTGCATGCTCGGTGACGATCCTTCCTAAATATAGCATTGGGTATCCTCTCTGCTTAGTAAAACCTGCAAACCAGTCGCTGTTTCATTTCTGAATCTATTGCTGGAGTACGCTATGGGCGGGAAGACAATTCGAAGCGAGCCAAGCAAGGTGACGGCATCCGCTGCTGCCCGCGAAATCCTGGAGAATGCAGGATGGTTGAATTACTTCAACCGCCTGCAGGAATCAAACGAGACTGTGGCATTGGAATTCCTGCAAAATTTGCAGGAAAACCACTCTATAGTCGGAGGAAGGAGGATAGGAGTAACAGAAGATATTATCGCGGAAGCATCAGGACTACCAGCTGTTGGAGCCAGATGGAAGCTGAAGAAGGAAAGACTGCAGAAAGTAATAGAAATCTTTCAAGGCGAAGGCCAGAGTCTGACAATTAAAGGGAAAGGAGTTCTGCCGACAGCCTTGGGGGAGCCTTGGGCCGAGCTGGCGAAAATAGTGCAGAGTTATATCACATGCGAAGGACGAAAAGATGTGGTAAGAGCTCGTCACTTAAAACTCTTAGCTGTGTTAAAAGGGAAATGTTCTGTAAATCTCCCTGCCCTCCTAAATTCATTATTACACGATGCGGCCCAAAGCCTGAAGAAGGCTCAGCACGCAGATATGGTTGTTAGCCATCACGGATTGATTCGGCTAATAATAAGCCACAATCTTTCCCAACAGCAAGTCACCTGGGAGGGATTGGTGGAAATAGTTAAAAAGGGACCGGCTATACCACCCCTAATTTCTGAACAAGCCTTCAGCACACAAGAATGTTCAGAAAATCAGAAAAAGCCAGCAAAAGAAAAGCATGCTGTTCCAAAACGAAAGCGGTCCGGGAACACGCCGAAATATTCAGAGAAATGCAAGGGGCCGAGGAAAGAAAAGCATGCCGGGTCAAAAAGGAAGCAACCCTCTGATACGCCGGAACGGCTGGAAGAGCCTAGGGAGCCTGTTGGCACTCCAAACCCTCCAGAAAGACCAAGGAAGTCAGCCCGACTGGCTCGCATACGAGGAAGATTGGAAAGAATTCAGAAAACTGCGGCCCAACCAATTGAAATTCAGGATGAACCTCCAGAGGAGCAAGGTGAATTACCTGAAAAAGATGTTAAGCAACCAGAGGCTGGAGCAGACCAGCCAGAAGAAGAAATTGAAGAACACGACCAGTCTCACAGGGAAGAGACTATTGAGCAAGAAAGAGAAAATGAACAACCCATGAGTAGCCCGTTGCAAGACCCCCCGGGAGAAGAGGAATTGGCAGCAGTTCTAGCCAATATGGGAGAATACGGCCAAGCTCCCAGTACAAGAGATGTCCCTGAGGGCCTTGTAGAGGAAAAACTACCCGAGGAAACAAATGCAGAAGAGGCAGGGGAAGGAAACTTGCCTAACGATGAGAATGAAGCAGAAGACGCCAATTTGGGACAATCCGTTCCCAGAGTGCCAGAAGATGAAGACGAAGCAAGAATAAAGGCCAAACCCTCTAGGGAGGCAAAAGAAATTGAAAAACTAAAAAAGAAGCAGCAGAGAATGCTGGGCACGATAGCCAGACTTCGGCAACAAATCAGAATGTTAAAAGCCAGCCTGAGGATACAGAAAGCTACAAGAGGAAGGAAGAGGACCACGGCAGCAAGAACCCCGAGGGTTAGAGTTCGTTTTTCTGGACGAAACCCCATCAGAAGACCGACTGACAGGGGACAAGCGGATGTTAAAGAAGAACAGGCTGCTGTTCCAACGGAAACTGCTGTTCCAATGGAAACTGCTGTTCCATTTGGCCCGAGGGAACAAAGGGATATCCCGATGGAACAGCAGGAGGCTCCGGTAGCAGGGGAACCACAGCAACCTTTTGTTCGGGTTAAAAAGGAGAAGGAAAGTAAAGAGGTTCAAACCGAAGCACCCCCCTCAGGTATAATTCGGATTCTAAACTCTAAACAGCGTAATAGGAAGGTCCAGGTTAAACTTCCAGCTTCTACGGCTTTGTGGAAGAAAGATCCAAAAACCAGGACCCTGCATAAAATGATGAAAGAAGCCCAGCAGGAGGCCGAACAATTGCGAGAAAGGACGGTCCCTAAGGAGAAATATGAAGAGCTCCAGCAGCAACTTCGAAACATCAGCCAGTCTGAAAGCCAGGCCTTTGAAGGATGGCAGAAGGAGCAGGAAAAGGTCGATAAGGTAACTCGTCGACTAGATAATGCTGTTAGGCAGATGGATACCCTGTGCTCTTTATATGATGATGTTTTGTCTTGTAGAGCCCCTGCTAAAAATTATGCTTTGTTTTTACTTGAACGATATCTGAGATTAAAAATAAAAGCTGTTAGGGCAGAAGCACCTATTCATATCAACACTGTTAATGATTTTATAGACTGCTGCAAGCACTATGGAGTTAAAGTCCAAAGGTTGTTATGTGAATTTTACCTGCATAATCTTGTCTTAGACCAGGAAACTGATCTGAACCCTGGCCCTTTCGTCGGCGATATACAATTCCAAGCCTTTGTTTCATTTGGGGTGAATCAGTTAAAATGGCTTAAAGCTTATAACATCTTCCAAAGGAAAGAAAATAGTTTAGACTTATGGGTACGAGCCGAACCTAGGGACCCTGCAGCATTATGGAGGGAGCATAGAAGTGTGATGAGGATTCCGGGTGTCATGAAATTATTAGGACCCATGCATGGAAACTTGATCCGAAATGGCCTTGAGTACTTCCTGGCTATTAAGGACCATGCCCTCCAAGCTGCAAAGTTTCGCTACCGAATCTCTAACCCAAACATCCAGCTCAGGGAACCTTTTAACTTTGAAAATTTTGAGCTGGCTGCCAGTCGATTGAGTTTATATGGAGAACGGATTCTGCGCGCAGGACCATTCTGGTTGGGGTATCGGTTTCGCAGCCCAATTATTTGGCATCCTGCACCTGGATATCAGGCCCTATATGAGATGCCCGCAGATCAGTTAGATCAGTTCTTTGACCATCTAGTTGCTAATCATGGTTGTCGACCTCTTCGTGAGATCCCTTCTCCAGCCTACTCTCTCACAGCCTTGCATGTCAACTATAACGTTTTCATGAGGACATGAAACAGGGTAAGCAGGGGGGTGTGTGGAGCGCTTGAAAGGTATGCTTTTTGAATAATAATCTAATGGTTTTCTAATGAGTTTCTTAACCTTTTCTGCATTATAAGTCTAGAGAATAAAAGGATTTTGATGAATAGTGTGAAAATGGACAAACAAAGCTCAATCACCAATAATCGATGTTTTCTATGCAGAAGGACGCGGAAACGAGGGAGCATCAAGCAGAAACAAGAAGCAAAGGGAAAGCAACTGCTGTCCCCTCGCTAGGAAACCGGATGCGGACGCGATCTAGAAGAATTAAAGCCGAATGACCCAGGAAAAGAACGTGGACGCCAAAACGGAGAGCGCAAGAAAAAGGATGAGAAGAGCTGAACGATTAGCGAATCCCTCAGGATCTCTGATCCTGAGGGATCGCTGCTTTAGCTTATCTTTTGTATCTAAATATCTCCGTCATTTCTGTTATATAAAGACACCACGCCATTGAGCGTGGGGAGAGAAGATCGATTACTGTAATTGTACATTTTGGGAACAACTCTGAACATTAAGTTTTGCTGAAGACTTGATCTTGTGTATCTTTGTTAATGCAATCAATATAAGAATTTTGTGTTCACTTTGTCTCTGCATCTGAAGTAGCTTCAAGCGGTGCACCATTGGTAGCCAAGGGCCCAGCTCCGACGGTCACTCGCTGTTGTATCATACGGTGATTTGTGTGGTTTGATTATTTCCTTTGTTCAGCAATCTGATGCATCTTTTACATGATAGACTATGTTCTTCAGTTAACTTCTGAATCTGAATAAGTTTCCTCATTCATGTCTCTGTATTATATAAAGTGAATTCCTTTGAATTGCATCCCGGTATTGGTATGACTGGCATCGTCATTGGGTTCATATAAGATAAGTGTTGGCGAGATCTGAAAATAATATCACTCTGTTCAGAAATAGTCACGTCATATATCTCCCTCAGATTGATGTAGTAATTTAGAATGTGTGCATCTGCGTAAGATTGCTGTTCCATTGCGTTATTGTTCGGATCGAGTTAGTTGTTCCATATGATTGACGTTTCCTATTTGCTGTTCCATTTATTCATGCTGGTTTGATTACTGCTGTTCCATTTACTTATGCTGTTCCATTTACTTATGCTGTTCCATTTAAGTCTTGCTGTTCCATTTCAGAAATTGCTGTTCCATTTACTGTTGCTTACCCGCTTTGATTGCTCTTAAGAGAAAGCAGGCCTAAGACTGTTGTGAGCCCAGCAAGACGCTGCCTGACTCCCAGATCCATAAGCCTTTGCTCTGGTTTTCCTTCTTTATCAGTTTCTAAAGGGAAGGGTTATTGGTTCCGTACCCTTGACTGATCAGATTGATTCGTGTGATTTTATCCTTGAGTTGATTCAATTATAGTTTAGTCTCTGTTTCCTTTCAATTCATTAGAACACTATACTACCGAGCATTACTTGGGCAAAACAGCCTCGGATTGAGTTACTCTTTGAAAGAACAAAACGATCCCGGATTGACTTAATAATGTGGAATAATTAGTGGTGTGAGAGACCCTAGTTATAGCCCTACATTTTGGCGCCGTTGCCGGGGAAAGGGTAATAGCCATTTGTCCTTTATAAGTAGTGCGCAAATCTACTAAGAGGGAGTTGGATTTTAAAAACGGAAGGTAAGAACCTACGTACGGAGCACGTAAAAGCCCTGCTCCACCGTCCGCCCTCTCAGCAGAATTGCTGGTCGATAGGATTTGATAGTTTTTCTAGAGTGTATGACTAAGAAGAAAGAGATAGAAAAGAATATCAAACCTCCAGTTAAAACCAAAGGGCCGGTGACCCTTGGTAGAACAACCTTTATAGACGAAATCTATAAGAAGACTGAATCTCAGCCATCGGTAGGTTTTAAAAGAGATAATTTTAAGCAGCCTACCAGTTCCCTTCAGGCTACAACATCACCATCTGGAGCCTTTGCTGAGATCCACAGCCAGACTAATGAAATTGAAAATTCTGTGACAGAAAGGCTGCAAGAAGGGAACCTAAGTAACCTTTGTGAGGGAGAAGGGGAAACAGGGGAAATAAAAGAACCAGGGTCTCCTTCTAGGGTAATTCCACTGTTAAACAGTCCAGATAAGGAGAGTGCAGCTAGAATTAATATTGAGGCCACTCCATTCCCTCAAACAGAAATTCCAGTGGTAGAAATTCTAGATAAAGGAAGTGTCGTTAAGCCAACCCCTGCCAAGTCTGTTCCTCCCCAACCTAGGAACACCCTCCTAGAAATCCCGGAAGGATATTGGCACGTATTTGATCCCATGGCACAAAATCAACCAAATACCCAAACCACTACCCTACAGTACCCTATAGTAGACTTTACTGTGAATGCACCAATGAAGGCAATCCCGCTCCAACACATCCCAACATTTCATGGGCTCACATCAGAGGACCCTGATGCATTCTTATTTGAGTATGATGTGTTATGCAGGGGGTACGATTACACCACTGACCCCCAAAAACTCAAACTGTTCCCCTCTACTTTGAAGGGGGCAGCTCTGAGATGGTTCATGGGCTTAGGTGGTGGAGTCATAAATAACTGGGAAGAGATGAAAGAGGCCTTTCTAAAAAAATACCAAGATTACTGTAGGTCAAGGGAACTGAAGGATGAAATTTTCCAGATGACGGCCAAACCAAACGAAACCTTAGAAGAATATGTGGAACGCTTCCAATACAACTTACAAAGATCCCCTTATGCCTCAGTACCTCTGCCTGACAATGTGCTAAAAAACGCATTAATGAGAGGTATGAAAGAACCATGGATTGAGACATTGAATATTATGGGAAAAGGGGATATTTACCAAGAAAACTTTGCTGATATTATTAAGTTATGCATCAGGAGTTCAAGGGGTAGCACAAGAGTGAAACCAACAGAATATGACCGGTTTATTAGAGATAATAAAATTCCAACAGATGG
>Ga0213496_10000049_pt1 | contig 13107 bp, 5 predicted proteins | sample Lodgepole_Yose_2_FD_150977 | JGI IMG/M metagenome (GOLD analysis project Ga0213496, IMG submission 150977) | Leaf-associated microbial communities from Pinus contorta in Yosemite National Park, California, United States - Lodgepole_Yose_2 | ecosystem: Host-associated > Plants > Phyllosphere >...
ATCTTAAGATGCCGGCTTGCCTTTCTTTTTTTTCCCTTTTTCTTTCCTTTTTTAGATATATCATCCAGATATTTGATAATGTCTTTCGGATTATCAAAATTAGTATTCTTTTAATATCTTAAGATGACGGCTTGCCTTTCTTCTTTTCCCTTTTTCTTTTCTTTTTTAGATATATCATCCAGATATTTGATAATGTCTTTCGGATTATCAAAATTAGTATGGACCACTAAAGTCTAAAATCAATCATCCACATATTTTAATTTAAAAAATGAGGTCATAGTCCCTTTGCCCGTCATAAACTCTGACCACATGAAACGCTCTTTTAAAATCATCCAGATATTTTAATTTAAAAATGACGTCTAGTCCCTTTGTCCGCCATGAACTCCGACCACATGAAATATGACAAAGTAAATATTGCCTCTATTTGTCAATTGTAGTTCTAGGTAATGCTCCCTATCAATCAAAGTTCACGAGGTCATAGTTCTTTTGTTAGTCGGGAACTTTGATTGACATGAATTATATGAACTTCAACTGTCAAAGGAACTATGTATGACCTTCCTTTGTCAGTTCGAATCCCAGGGAATAGTCCTCGCCAGTCAAAGCTCCCGAGGTCACAGTACCTTTATTAATCAAGAAATTCGACAGACATGAACTATGACCACAAGAACTACGACGAATGAAATTCAACTGAGAAATGAACTATGACCTTCATTTGTAGATCATAGTTCTAGGGAGTATTTCCTATCAATGAAAATTCCCCGGGTCATAGTCCCTTTGTTAGTTAGGGACTCTAACTAATAGGAACTATGATGAAGGAACTTTGCTTGCCAAAGGAGCTAGGACCTTCATATGTCGGTCGTAGTTCATATCAATCAAAGTTCTTGAGGTCACAGTGCCTTTATTAGTAAACAACTATGACCTCGGGAGCTTTGACTAACAAAGGGGATATGACCTTCATCCATAAGACATTGTTCTAGGAATAGTTCCTATCAATCGAATTTCTTGAGGTCATAGTTCCTTCAGTGATTTGGAGCTTTTCCGGTGAGGAACTTTGACTAACAAGAATAGTGGTGAAGGAAATTTGACCAACAAAGGAACTATGACTTCCATTTGTCCATCGTAATCCCAGGGAATCGGTCCTCTCAGTCAACGTTCCTAAGGTCATGCCATCCTTTCTTAGTCAAGAACTTTCACCGATAGGAACTTTGAGGAAGAAACCTTGACCAACGGGGTAACTATGACCTTCACTTGTCGGTCATAGTTCCTACCATTCAAAGTTCCCAAGGTCATATATCCTTTTTCCAATTAGGAACTCTAATTGACGGGAAATATGACCAACGGATTTTGGTGCAATTCGACCAACACTTAATAGCTTGAGTTCAACAATTTCCCTTAATTTCATATTTCTTTAATTTTTGGCATCCCTTCCATCCGATCGGAGAACTAATCTCAGACCGTGCTACTCAAAATTCCATGGTCAAAATCCTTCTTCTTTAATGAATGCTTGTGGGTTGGCGAAATTTGGCTACAATTGCTAAACTACTCCTTTGAGTTTTACGCTCCTCCCCAAGCCTCCCTTCTTCTATTTTGCCACCCCTCCTAGCTCAACATCACCTCTTATCCTTGAATCCTTGTATGTCATGGTGGATGAGGAATTACGGGTTCTCAGTCAACACGCCTTGACTTAAAATGGACCAAAAACCCAAATGTCAAAGTCTCGTTGTCAAATTTCCCATCAACAAGGTGGGATTACAACTTCGAAGAAAAACCTTGTGAGATTTGGGCAAGAAAATCATATGAAAAGGTTCTAGCTTTTCCACATATTAATTAAAGTTTGTGGCCATTGCTACAATAAAAGCCATGAATATTCATTAAATGGAGCCTTGTAAGTGTTTTGAGAGGTGGCAAGAAGAAGAAATGGAGTGGGATTTTGGATGTAAGGTTTGGAGAAAGTGGGTATAAATTCCCATGCGTGGTTTCAAAAAAGGTATTAGTTTATTATCATGGGTATCTATGCGGATGATAGCAATATGGAGTAACCTAGACAGCGGACAAGCCTAGTCTCTTTCCCCTTAAAATTATTGCTCCAACCTATTAGGAATAATGCCATATGTTACGCTCCACATGATTAATGGGGATTTTTACCATGGAACTGTTCCATTAGAGGTTTTGGTTCATTTTAAGAAGACCCAAGTCGCCGAAAGTTTGAAAAAAGGAGCAGGTCAACACAAAACCTTACCTCGTCGTAAAAAAATGAACTCACCAAAAAGGTTGACTTTGCCCACTAATTATCTTAGTCCATGCAACTCATAACTTTGGGATGAAATCATGTTACTCGTCAAAATCGCTCCCCCTCCCTCACCCCATAAGTCGTGAGGACAACCCACCACAATCACATCCTACGGTCTAGAAGGAAATTAAAGTCTATTTGAGTTTTGAGTGCAAGGAAGCAACGTTCTAAGCATAAAAATCTAGATGGCCGAGGTAATATTCTTGAAGGTAATGCGATCGATAGTATTTTGGATATTAAGTCACGTGGATTTGGAATAGGATTAATATTACAGGTCAACGAGACAAAAGTAAGGGGAATTAAGGATGGCGAAATTGGTACAATATAGCACATTGAAACTCATTGAGAGGTTGTTGAGTTTGTAATGCTGACACCTACGGACCGGAACTGAGCAAAAACATTCCGGTGCGGCTAATGGTTAGACGGAAAATGTAACCATTAAGGATGAATCCATTGAAGAAATGCTTGATGTATGTCTTTTGGTGGCGCATGTATATATTGTCCACCTTGTGAATAATATGTATGATCTCCACTGATGTACTAGTGCAGATATATTTTGGTGTGCATATTCGATGCATTGTTGTAACTTTTTATTCTTGTGCTCGTTGTTCATAATCTATCTTAATCATTCTTCTTATTCTGTGGGATTGTTCGTTGTAACACGATGAATCTAATCCCATCTCTTCACCACATGATCCTGTGCATCTTGAACAATGTGAGATTAGCCTCTAGCCTATGACTTATACATGAAATCTATATTAAACCGCTATGACGCTGGTATTCTTTGTTTGGGGTCGAACTTTGTGTTGACCCAAATGTTCCTGCTTTTGAACACCCTGTCAAAGTGGTTGTTTGCTCTAGTGGAAAAGCATATTGAGATGTTTTAGCATGGTGTGAGATTAGTTCTTCAATCTTATTGGAAGGATGTCAAAAACTAAACAAATATAAAATTAAAGGAAATTGTTGAACCGGTGTTACTGATATCGATCATTCTGCACCAAAACTCACTAATTCAACCAAATTTCGGTCACTTCTAAAAAAAACTAGTCATTCAAACTAGTTTTCACTTCTTATGTTGTGCATTGATCAAAACTAGACAAAATCCGTTAAAATTAGCTATTATGATAAATCACAGGCAAAACGGTTAATTTTATTAGCGTTGCGCCATCCCCAAAAAACTTGTTTTGAAAAACCTCGCAACTACCCAAAGCTTGGTTTCGATCTACTTAATGATTCCACCCATCTTCAATGGAGTTCTTATCTTCATGGAATTGTGACGTGAAATGGCATTCATTGTGGCAAGGTGCGAACATGGAGTATGTACTGATGTACAAAGGGTAGAAGACCAATATTTGGATGAGGATTTGATTGTAGACTATAGTATAATTATTTTTGGATGTACAAAGGGTAGAAGACCAATATTTGGATGAGGATTTGATTGTAGACTATAGTATAATTATTTTTGGACTACTGAGACAATTTAGAACCTTAATATTATGTATTTTGATTCAAAAATGTATTGCATCGAGTGCCATTAGATTCCATTGGACACCATGTATTTACCCTTACATTCTTTATGCATTAAAAACTTGTATAGCATTGTTGTCTAATAGGTTAGATATCTATATATATATATGAATGAACATTTTGGACCATATACATACATTAATTGTAGATTATAGTATAATTATTTTTGCACTCTTTACACAATTTAGATCATCAATGTTATGTATATTGGTTAAAAATATATTTCAATTAAATGTCGATAGATTCCATGTATTTACCCTTACATTATTTGTGCATCAAAAATACTTTCTATAATTGTTGTTTAATAGCTTACACCGTTTTATTATTATTATTTTATGAAAGTGTTGTTTAATAGGTTACACTGTTTTATTATTTCTTATTATTATTTTTATGAAAGTGTTGTTTAATAGCTTGGATATATATAATTGAACATTTTATATATGTCTTAGTTGAACATTTCTCTCCCGTTCATGACTTTGGGGTTGAACCTTTTTTGGTTTTGGTCCTAATCCTGTTTATTATTTTGCGCCATCCTGTCCAACTCCAATTCTAAGGAGGTCTTAATTTAAGGGTTAACTATTTTGATTTGGAATCCGATCTGCGATTTTGGGTTTAATGTGTTTGATTCTAAATCCAATTCCAATTTAATTAATGATTTTACTATTAAGCGGTATTAGTTCAAGTTCTAGTGCTACTACTATTCATTTTAACACCATAACCAATATAGATTAACAAAAAAGAATAACTTAGAGTACAACATGCTCAGTCTTAATGGTCAAGAACATGTGAGTATTCCTAAGAGGTCACACATTCAAATCCAAAGTGGCATAAACCACTAATATGGGTTCTATGGAGCGTAGTTAATAAAATTGATTACTCTCAAGTCGACAGGCCACTCGCCCTTTTTGTCAATTTGAATTACCTTGGACCCAAGTTTGAGTCTTTGTAGTCGAGTCAAACTCTCAAGTGGTGAGTCAAACACATTAGTAATCGTGAGTTAGATGCTTAGCTATGAGTAACTCATGGCGTGTTTACTGCCAAGTCAATCCAACTCACGGGTGAAGGGAAAAGTTCACCACTATAAAATGTAAGTGCCTAACAGGAAAAGAAAAACTTCCATTTTGAATTATTTCTGTTGTTGAGATTTGGGAAAGTACGAATTGAACTCTTGCGCTCAAGCCGCACCGAGTTCACGAGCCATGGTTTTAAAAATTGCTTTAAGGTGGCTCAAATTTAATGATATCCAAATTTTTAAAAATAAAGCAATTATGTCATCCGACTAGACAAACAACGCTCAATGCTCAAAACCATCATAGTAAAAGGGGCAATGGAAATTAGGGAATCTTACCAAAGAAATCGTATAGGATAAAAAACAATGTAATGTTGTCACATGAAGGCCTCGGGATTTCAAGGGTAGACACGAATTGGTCTAGGAATGATATAATCAAAATCATTCATATGTATCTCACACTGTGATTGACGGCAATACGCAGGTGCCTTTTACACGACACGATGCAAACAATCTTGCTAGAAGGATACTTCACAAGGAAACAAGATAGCTCTAAAAAGAGAGATATGTGAAGACAATCAGCATAACCATTTTGGGAAAATTCCACCATCACTTACATGTGACATGACCTATAGAATGCAATTTTTAATAGTTTATTCTGCCATATAAAGTGATTTTTTTTCTCAATGGCGTATATTCTTCTACCTATCTCCTTTTCTTACGTTTCAACCATATCCATCCATGATGAGTATTCTTGCTAACCCTGCACACTTCTCTTGTACAATGATTAGTGGCATTGGCAAGAGTGTTCACATAAATGCCATAAGTTGGCAATACAGGTGCAGACTTAAAGGAGAATGTGGGGGCCTACTACAAAGGGACTGGGTGCTTAATAAACACGAACTGAGGTTTTGAGCCCCATGTTTCAATTAATCAAATTTGAGAAATTCATATCATCTGTGGGTCAACCTTTTTATAATGACTCAGCGACCGTTGACTAATAATGAGTTATAATTTAATTAAATAGGAATACCCAGGTCAACAATCCACCCCATGTTAAGTACTCACAATGCCTTACATGATCGAATCAAAATTGTCATTAGGTCACCTTGACCTCTTTTTCTTTAGGCAAAATCTAGGGGAGAGCGATCCGTGTGTATGCCTATGCTAAACCACAAAAATTGTTTGTCGCAAATTTGAATCTTGATTTTCACCATCATGGGGAGAATTTGAAGCTTAAGTTTCAACGCCACGAGATTAAAAGAAAATACAAGAGCTTCTTTACAAATACAATATTACTCAGCGCATAGATAAATTCTAATATGATAACATGAATGGTTTCTCGAAAAATGGAGCAAACAAAACATCTGAGGCATCCATTATAATTTATATGGACTTTGCAATGTCAAAAGTGGCACTGACCCAACTCATTGGCACAAAGAACAATTGAAGCCAAAGAATCTCCAGTGCATGTAGTTGTATAAGTGCATTATCTACATCATCGCACATATAATGCAGAATGCCACATATCCTATTGATACGCCAGCGGAGGACTTGATCGGGGTCAAAAATCAACGGAAAAAGACGAAATGATTTATCATCTCTAACCAATGTATAAAGCCATAATCAATGATGTTATCCCGGGTGGCTGGGAGGGTTTAATAATAACCTCCCCACCCGGGTTCAAATCGCAGAAGCGACACGATACGTTGCCGTCAGATGATGCAACCACGATGTAAAATGATGATATATGAACCACGTTTCTTCCAGGGGGTCGTACCCCTTTTGAAAAAAAGAAAGAAAAGAAAAGAAAAAAAAGCCATAATACAATGGCTACTCGCCCTAATCCTCATTCATGAATGCAACTACTGCTTGCTCATATGTGCCCAAGACTCATATGCTCCACCCAAAACCATTCATATCAAGCCCCCATTCCTTGGAGGATACAATGGTATAACCATTAGAATTCAAGTCCAATTTCGCAGCTAGTTTGAGAATTTATTATTCCCGTTGGAACGAGTTTTATCTTGATTCACATAAAGTTTTGTTGCCTCGTGCATTTCACTATTTTCATGCAGAGGCGGAGAGCTAGAAAAGGCTGACCATTTTTATGAAGAGACAGCACTAGAAAAGGCTAATGTTGTTGGTATGGATTGAAGAACGAGGACTCCATTGATTCGCATGCTTCCTTTTCTTCCCAGATAAACGACTGTGATTTTCTTATGCTTGTACTATGTCACTAGTAGCCTTCTCATTCAAAATAGTTGAAGAGTCCTTGGTCCTAGAAAAGAGAGAAGAAATATTTTCTTCCTCTTGCAGCCACGTATCTTTATTGATTTCTTCCTACTAAAACTGCACTATTGTATACCATATGCATATCTTGACCCTTTTTTGTGGGAATCTTTGTTGAACTTTCATTCGAGGTGAGGGAACTATATCCAAAACAATGTGCAACCTAGAATTATTGACAGGAAATTTGAAATTCTGGAAAGAGACCAGATATTTTAGTCGAAGTAGAGAAAGTCAAATTAGAAAATATAGATTTAAAAACATTCACTTTTCAGTCTTGAGGCCTTCTCAGAAAATTTTGAACAAGTAACTTCCAATCCAATTGACCCCGAGTTGTAACTTGCGAGAGTTTCCCCTCTAGAACTGACTGCAAAATATTTCTCTTTGCTCCCATACGAAGTTGCAAGTGTCTATGAACCTGCTCAAAAGAGAGGCACGCAATCAACATGTCATTTTAAATTCAGACTTCTCTGTAACATAACAGAGTCCCATACGAAGTTGCAAGTGTCTTTGAACCTGCTCAAAAGAGAGGCACGCAATCAACATGTCATTTTAAATTCAGACTTCTCTGTAACATAACAGAGTCCCGTACAATGAATGGAAGCCAAGATGGGAATTATGGGAATTATAGCCCTTAACTCTAGCAAATCGCATGACCTTCTATGTACTTCCATCCGCATCCACACAGACTATATGATCTGCAAATCGCCGAAAAAATAATAAAAAAAAAATTATTGTTAGCAAGATATACCTTCTCTTCTTGCATCGTTACTCTTAGAAAATAAAACATCATTTCGAGGGGCTAAAATGGTATAGGGACCAGAAACCAAAGGCACAGTCCCTAACAGAAATAAACCAAAGCACATAGTTGTGACTCTCCGCAGTCCCGACAGAATTGAAAACCATTTTTTACAAAAACACCTTGGAGACTTCGTCAAATCCTAACGGTCTTGTTTAAACGGACCTGCTTCTGTAACCTGGGCATTTCAAGGCTTCCTCCTTGTCTGGGCAGTGGTTATCTGTTTATCAAACTAGTTCTGTCGAATATAAAAATATGTGTCCCAAAATCTGATTGGTTACAATACCTAGGCAGATTTGACATGACACAGTGCAAACATTCTTGCTAGAAGGAAGGACACTTTACCGAAGAAGAAATATATGAAGACAAATTGCAGAAACCATTTTTCGAAATTCCACCATCACTTATTTGCAACAGGAAGGACATAATCCATTTGTTAATAGTTTCTTTCACCCTATAAAGTGAGTGATGTTTTCTTGGTTTGCATATTCTTCTATCTCCTTTGCGCTTACATGTCAATAATATACGTTTGTGATGAATATTTATGTTAACGCTGCGAACTTCTCTCATACCGCGATCATTGACATTGACAACAATGTTCATATATATGTCCTAAGTTGTCAGTGGAGACTTGAAGGAGAGTGCGGGTGCAAAATAACCATTGAGTGAGTGTCTAATAAGCAGTAAGTAAATTTCTGAACCCTTAGCTTCAAAAACTCAAACTTGAGAACTTTCTGTTATCTGTTGGTCAACCATTTTATAGTGATTCTGCAGGCGTAGATTAATAGTAAGCTATGATTAAACAGCGAACAACCTGCCCACGTTAAGTACTCACAATGCCTTCCATTATCGAATCAATACTTTCATTAGCTTACTTCAGCTTCTCTCTTTTTGGATAAAGACTAGGGAGAGAGACCTGCATGTATGCCCATGCTAAACCAGAATATTTGTTTAAGGGGAATTTGAATATCGAGTTTCACCAACACAAGATTTAAAAAAACACACGTAGTTAGTAGGTACATAGAGTTTGCCATGCTAACATGAATGCTTTTTTCGGAAGATGAAGCAAACCAAACTTCTCAGGCATGCAGTGTAATTTATATGAGATTTTCAATGTTAAAAGTAGTCTTGACCCTACTTAGTCGTACAAAGAAAATTCAAACACAAATAATTTCCAGAATATATAATTGTATATATTTACATCATCATACATTTATAGAATGGTGCCTATCCTATTCGTACGCTGGAAAAGGACTTGATCAAGGTTGAAACTTAAGGGGAAAAGAAGATAACATCTCTCATCTCCCAACAATGTACAAATCCATAATGCAATGGCCATTGGCTTTGAATCTCATTCATGAATGCAATCACAACTTTCTCATATGTGCCAAATTCTAAGGTACATTCATATCCAATGCTCATCTGATTCACCCAAAACCACTCACATCGAGCTCCCTTTCCATGGAGGATATAGTGGTATAACCATTGGAATTCCGGTCCAATTCCGCTGCCAGTTTGAGAATTCATTAACTCCTGTTTAAGCATTTTTTTTAACTTGATTCATATAATATTTTCATGCGTAAATAGAGCACTAGAAAAGGCTAATTATATCCATGCAGAGATAGAGCAATAGAGAAGGCAGCTTATTTTTATGCGGAGATAGAGCACTAGAAAAGGTTGATCATTTTTATTGAGAGATAGAGCACTAGAAATCGCTAATGCCGTTACCATGGGTTGAACAAAAAAGCATGACATTCCTTCACAAGCTTCCTTTTTCTTCAGTCAAAGGATTGCCGTTTTCTTCTGCGTGTACTATGCCATTAGTAGACTTCTCATGCAAAATAATTGAAGAGTCCTTGGTCCCAGAGAAAGAAGAAGAAATATTTTCTTCCCCTGCCAATTCTTGCAGCCTCATGTATTTTCTTATTTCTTCCTGCTAAAACAACACCATTGAATCGTATGCATACCTTGACTGTTTTCCACCGCCAGCCTGCAAATTTCCTGTAGTTGAACTCTCAAAGTGGAAGGTGCAAATTTTCTGTAGTTGAACTCTCGATGTTCAAAGTGAGGAAGGTGTATGAAGATGAGTATGTAGTATAGCCCAATTGATGGGAAATTTCAAATTCTGGAAATAGACAAGATGTTTTAGGCATAGTTGAGAAGGTCATAAATAATAATAGACTTAAAGCACTCACGTTTCACTTTTTAATGTGAAATCAGAATATCTCGAACAGGTAGCTACCAATCCGATTGACCCCAGGTTGTAACCTGCTAGATTTCCCTTGCGTTAACTCTTGAACTGACTACAAGTACTCTTATGTTACCTCACTACAAGTTTGCAAGTGTCTTTGGACCTGCTCAAAAGAGAGGCACACAATCAATGTGACATTTTAAGTTCTGACTTGTCTACAGAAAATGAATGGAAGCCGAGAAACGAACTATATCCCTTGCCTCCAGCAGTTCATACAACCATCTATGTACCTCCATCTGCATCCTCAGGGACCCTGCGATCTGCAATGTGCTGCTATACAAGAAAATAATGTTAGTTAGATCTTCCTTCTCTGGTTGCATCATTACTATCGAAAAACAAACCATAGGCACAATGTTCATATAAATGCCATAAGTTGCCAATGCAGACTTAAAGGAGAACGCGGGTGCCTAATAAACATTGACTAGTGTTTAATAAGCATGAATTAAGTTTTTGAACCCTTAGCTTCACAAACTCAAAATTGAGAAGTTTTTGTTATATGTTGGTCAACTATTTTATAATGACTCTGTAGTAACATATTGATAATAAGCTATGATTGAATAGGAAACAGCACACCCACGTTAAGTCCACAGACTCAAAATTGAGAACTTTTTGCTATATGTCGGTCAACTATTTTATAATGACTCTGTAGTAACATATTAATAATAAGCTATGATTGAATAGGAAACAGTACACCCACGTTAAGTACTCACAATGCGTCGCATTATCCCATCCATATTTTCATTAGGTCACATAAACCTTTTTCTTTTTAGGTAAAGACTAGGGAGAGACACTGGCGTGTATGTCCATGCTAAACCAAAATATTTGTTTCACGAGAATTTGAATATTGAGTTTCACAAGATTCAAAAAAATATACAAGAGATTCTTAACAAATACAATATTAGTCAGTGGATACATAAATTTTGTCATGCTAACATGAATGTTTTTGGAAGATGGATCAAACCAAACCTCTTGGGCATGCATTGTAATTTATATGAAATTTTCAATCTTGACCCAACTCAGTGGTAGAGAGAACAGTGGAAGACAAAGAATTTCCTGAGTATATAGTTGTATAATTGCATTATTTACATCATCGTACATTTATAGAATGGTTCCTACCTTATTGCTACACTAGAAAAGGACTCGATCAGGGTTGAAACTTAAGGGGAAAAGAAGAAAGGATCTATCATCTCCCAGCAATGTATAAAGCCATAATGCAGTGGCTATTGGCAATGAATCACGTTCATGAATGCAGTCACTGGCTGCTCGTATGTGCCAAAAACTAAGCCACATTGAGATACAATGCTCATTTTCTCATCACATCAACCTCCCTTGAGGAAGGGTATGCAACTATGAAACTACGCCAAAACAGACCAATTTGACTCTAGCAAAATCGTAAGCTGCGTTGCTCTCAAATTGTTGGTGCCACAAGAGTGAGTTCTATTTTCTTCTACATGACCAATGCTACGCTGGAAAATTCAGGAACTAGGTGTTTGCTATGAGTAACTTCAACTGAAGACATTACCCCCTATATATAGATAGATATATAGATGTATTGTCATTTTGACACAACCTGTGACAATTTTCAGTGCCTTTTCCCCTCTTAACAATGAGGGAGAGAGACGAGGGTTTCAGTTGCAGTTAGAGTGGTACATTGTCAAGTTTTGGAAGGCGACCAGACTTGGACGTGGTGCTTCCGGTGAACAATGGACGGTGATTTTGAGTGCAGGTTTTTTATACTTGCAGCGCGCAAAAGTAATAGATTGGATTGGCGGGGAAGTCCACAGGCGGTATCCAACTCTGCCAATATGCATGGGACTCCCATTATGTTTGACAGATTTTGATGGTGAATTAATTTTGGTTTTCCTCTGCTTGCTGCTGTGAGTCTGAAATATTGAAAGCAGGCCGAAATGCTCAAAATCGTGAAGGCCCGTCTTCAAGGGATGTGGAAGCTCGAAATTACTCCAAATCCTGAACACCACTCTTCCTCTTCCTCTTCCTCTTCCTCTTCATCTTCATATGGATGTGGAAATTGAGAGCAGGCCGGAATTTCTCCAAATCGTGAAAACCCGTCTTCATATGGATGTGGAAATTGATAGCAGGCCGAACTTTCTCAAAATTAAATCGTTCCTCAAGAGAAGGCCCATCGAAATTTCTCAAATTTACATCGTGAAGAGAAGGCCCACCGAAATTTCTCAAAATTAAATCGTTCGTGAAGAAGAGAAGGGCCATCGAAAAAATCGTGGGTGAAGAGAAGCGCCATCGAAATTTCTGAACAATGGTGAAGAGAAGAGGCATGTTCACATGGATTTGCAAGAAAGAGGAGAAAGGCAATTTTACAGTGGATCCGTGGAAGGGGCGAATTCAGAAAACGTTTGGTTTGAAATATGCATATTTTAAAGCTGTGTGGCTGTGTGTGAGCAATTGGCTGATGTAGTGTAAAGGCACTTCTCTTCTGCACGTCCAGAAAGGAAGTTTTACATTTAAATGCGCGAATTTGGTGTGAAATATGGGTATTGTAAGCGTGAGCAATCGATTCTGTTCTCCACGTCCAGCTGTGTTCTGCTCGTTGTCCTTGACAATTAAGAATTGGTGCCACAATGCGATGAGCCGAGCAAAGACAGAGACACAGAGGATAGAAATGTAACGGTGAGTGAGTGAGAGAGTCACATATATCCCACACGCGCCAGGGGCGCAGGAACCAAAGCGTTGATAGTGGTGGGCGTGAGGTGTAGTTGTATGTGTGGGTGCGCCCTGGTCCAAGTAGAGAGTTGGTACATGGCCCCCTGTCGAAGGGCAGGGTCCGGGAGCTTCTTCCGGGAAGTGTCATGCGCCATAGAGAGGAGGGGAACGCGTGAGGCTGGCTTCACAGAGCAACGACTACCTCCCGCTCCCTGCAGTGGAAGGATAACGTGCCCGCCTTTTTAATTAATTTCATATTTTTT
>Ga0213496_10000050_pt1 | contig 12849 bp, 4 predicted proteins | sample Lodgepole_Yose_2_FD_150977 | JGI IMG/M metagenome (GOLD analysis project Ga0213496, IMG submission 150977) | Leaf-associated microbial communities from Pinus contorta in Yosemite National Park, California, United States - Lodgepole_Yose_2 | ecosystem: Host-associated > Plants > Phyllosphere >...
AACATGAATTAAATAATAATAATGATTAGTATAATAGTGTTACAAAATAGCGTTACAAAATAGTAAAAAGTAAAAGATAACACAAACAAACAATATAGTAATAACATGAATTAAATAATGATAATGATTAGTATAATAGTGTTACAAATTAGTAGAACATAAAACACAAAACAAACAAACATTATAGTAACAAAATGAGTTAAAATTATTAATATAGTAATAACATGAATTAAAATTATTAATATAGTAATAACATAATTTTAATAATGATAATGATTTCTATAATAGTGTTACAAAATAGTGTAACATAATAGTAAAACATAAAACATAAAACAAACAAACAATACAGTAGTAATATGAAATAAAATTATTAATATAGTAATAAGATGAATTAAATAATTATAATAATTAGTATAATAGTCTTACAAAATAGTAAAAATCAAAACATAAATAGCGTCACAAAATAGCGCTACAATATAGTAAAACATAAAACATAAAACAAACAAACAATATAGTAATAACATGAATTGAAATTATTAATATACCAATAACATGAATTAAATAATGATACTGATTAGTATAATAGTGTTACTAATCAAGATAGTACATACCTCAAGATCAACCCTAGACTCAGTACATACCTCAATGTCAACCCCAGTATCAATATATACCTCAAGGTCAACCCCAGATTCAGTACGTGCCTCAAGGTTATCAACTTCAAAGTCAGTACCCAACTCAAGGTTTCCAACCGCCTTCTGGTCAACCATTTGTACAAGGAACTAGAAATGTACCTCTCAATTATCAACCCTACGCTCAACCCGGCTATGGTCCTCAATATGCTCAACCTTTTATGGGTACATACCCCAGAATGAACATGGTATGGGATCCATCTCAACGGACTTGGCAGTCGAATGTGTAGTTATCAAGTAAACCTGGACAACCTTTGGTTTCTGGTCCAACCCAACAACCTGTCCATCCTACTGTTCAAACTTCTGCGCCTAGTGTAGTTCATCAGCCTGGGCCTAGTTCACCTCGAACTCCGCCTCAAACTACTGCTGCAACTACTGCAGCTTCTGTTCAATCTACCCCACCTACTTCTGGAGTATTGATAGCTCCGGTTTCTACTGTTGCTACATCAGTGCAAACTCCTCAAGCCTCTTTACCACAGTCAGGAACTACAGTTCAGACTTTGGTTGAGATGCCTGTAGGACAAGTCAACCACAATTCACTTATCAACCATACTAGGGACGGTATCAATTTGGTCCTACTTTGCAAAACCCAGTTTATCAGTATCAGTCGTACCATGGCTATACTTATTAGCAACCTCAACAAACCCAGTTCGGTCCGGTTAATCTTAGTTTTCTTGGAGGATATAATATTCCCAATGCAAATCCAATTCTAGGTTATCCTGAATATCCTCCTCCTGGGGCTGGTCTTGTTACCCAAGGTTTTCGAGACCTTAACTGTAGTTATCTTTTATTTCAACTTTGGATTTACCTGATTTGTCACGCCTTACGAATGATCCAATTAACTATCTTCCGTATTGGCCGCCAGTGCCTAATAAGTTGCCGAGTGATATCCCGAAGTTTGAGGGTAAGTCAGGAGAAGATCCGTCAAATCATGTGATGACTTATCACCTCTGGTGTGCATCTAATTCCATTATCGATGATTGAATTCATTTACGTCTTTTTCAATGCACTCTGATTGGTCTTGCTGCCAAATGGTACATTGAGTTACCATGAGGCTCTTTTTATAATTTTAGTTAGTTAGCCACTTCTTTCTTAACTCATTTTCAGTTGCCTGTCAGATACGACAATGGCACGTAATTATTAACTTCATTGAAACAGTCAACGTCGACATATATTTTAGATCATATTCATGAATGGCGATGTATACGGCGTTTAGTGAAAGTTTTTATTCCAGATCAAATTTTAGCAGGATGGTTCGTTAAATCATTATTACCTAAAATCACTGAAGAGCAAGTAATTGCTTAGGCTCAATACCTTGACCTTGTCTATACGCAGTCAGGTACCTAACATGAAAAAATCCTTGACCTTCTGAAACACAATCAAATAACTGCAACTCCTTCAGGGTCTCATGCCGTTGATGGTATTATTGGTTCAATTAGTACCAAAACTAAGAAGAAATCTTGAAAGAGTTCTTCTCCTATTATCTTTACCAGATTCCCCGACAGGAGAATCTTCCGTTAAAACAAACAAACAAACAATACAGTAATAATGTGAATTAAATTATTAATATAGTAACAACATGAAATAAAATTATTAATATAGTAATAACACGACTTAAAGAATGATAATGATTAGTATAATTGTGTTACAAAATATGTTACAAAATAGTAAAACATAAAACATAAAACAAACAAACAATATAGTAATAACATGAATTAAAATTATTAATATAGTAATAACAAGAATTAAATAATGATAATGATTAGTGTAATAGTGTCAGAAAATAGTGTTACAAAATAGTAAAACATAAAACATAAAACTTAAAACAAACAAACAATATCGTAACAACATGAATCTGAATTATTAATATAGTAATAACATAAATTAAATAATGATAATGATTAGTATAATAGTGTTACAATGTAGTAAAACATAAAACATAGAACAAACAAACAATATAGTAATAACATGAATTGAAACTATTAATATAGTAATAACATGAGTAAAATAATTATAATCATTAGAATAATAGTGTTACAATATAGTAAAACATAAAACAAGTGAACAATATAGCAATAACATGAATTAAATAATGATAGTGATTAGTATAATAGTCTTACAAAATAGTATTACAATATAGTAAAACATAAAACATAAAACATAAAACAAACATGCAATATAGCAGTAACATGAATTAAAATTATTAATATAGTAATAACATGAATTAAATAATGAGATTCATTAGTATAATAGTGTTATAGAATAATGTTACAAAATAGTAAAACATAAAACATAAAACAACCAAACAATATAGTAATAACATGAATAAAATAATTATAGTCATTAGTATAATAGTGTCACAAAATAATAAAACATAAAACAAACAAACAATATAGTAATAACATGAATTAGATAACGATGGTGATTAATATAACAGTGTTACAAAATAGTAAAACATAAAACATAAAACAAACAAACAATATATTAATAACATGAATTAAAATTATTAATATAGTAAACACATGAATTGAAATTATTAATATAGTAATAACATGAATTAAATAATGATAATGATTAGTATAATAGTGTTACAAAATAGTGTTAGAAAATAGTAAAACATAAAACATAAAACAAACAAACAATATTGTAATAACATTAATGAAATAATGATAATGATTACTGTAATAGTGTTACAAAATAGTAAAACCTAAAACAAACAAACAATATAGTAATAATGTGAATCAAAATTATTAATATAGTAATAATATGAATTAAAATTATTAATATTGTAATAACATGAATTAAAATTACTAATATAATAATAACATGAATTAAATAATGATAATGATTAGTCTAATAGAGTTACAAAATAGTGTTACAATATGGTAAAACATAAAACAAACAAACAAAATAGTAATAACATGAATTAAATAATGATAATGCTTAGTATAATAGTGTTACAAAATAGTAAAATATAAAACATAAAACAAAAAAAACAATATAGTAATAACATGAATTAAATAATTATAATCATTAGTATAATAGCTTTACAGAATAGTCTTGCAAAATAGTAAAACATAAAACATAAAACAAACAAACAATATAGTAATAACATGAAGTAAATAATGATAAATATTAGTATAATATTGTTACAAAATAGTGTAATATAACAGTAAAACATAAAACATAAAACAAACAAACAATATATTAATAACATGAATTAAAATTATTAATATAGTAATAACATGAATTAAATAATTAACATGATGAGTATAATAATCTTACAAAATAGTGTTAAAACCACATAAAACACAAATAGCATTACAAAATTGTGTTACAATATAGTAAAACATAAAACATAAATAGTGTTACAAAATGGTGTTACAATCTAGAAAAACATAAAACATCAAACAAACAAACAATATAGTAATAACATTAATTACATAATGATAATGATTAGTATAATAGTGTTAAAAAATAGTAAAACATAAAACAATCCAATAAACAAACAATATAGTAATAACATGAATTAAAATTATTAAGATGGTAATAACATGAATTAGATAATGATGATGATTAGTATAATCGAGTTATAATATAGTAAAACATAAAACTTAAAACAAGAAAACAAAATAGTAATTAAGGGAATTCAAATTATTAATATAGTAATAACATGAATTAAATAATGATAATTATTATTATAATAGTGTTACAAAATAGTGTAGCATAATAGTAAAAAATAAAACATAAAACAAACAAACAATATAGTAGTAACCTGAATTAAATAATTGTAATTATTAGTATAATAATCTTACAAAATAGTGTTAAAAAATAGTAAAACATGAAACACAAATAGCTTTACAAAATAGTGTTACAAAATAGTAAAACATAAAACATAAAACAAACAAACAATATAGTAATAACATGAATTAAATAATGATAATGATTAGTATAATAGTGTTACATAATACTAAAACATAAAACAAACAAACAAAATAGTAATAAGATGAATTAAAATTATTAATATAGTAATAACATGAATTAAATAATGATAATGATTTGTATAATAGTGTTACAAAATAGTAAAACATAAAACAAACAAGCAATATAGTAATAACATGAATTAAATAATGATAATGGTTAGTAAAGTAGTTTTATGAAATGGTGTTACAAGATAGTAAATAACATAGTGCTATAAGATAGTTTTATGAAATAGTGTTATAAGATAGTACTAACATGAATTAAAATTATTAATATAATAATAACATGAATTAAATAATGATAATGATTAGTGTAATAGTGTTACAAAATAGTAAAACATAAAACAAACAAACAATATAGTAATAACATGAATTAAAATTATTGATATAGTTATAACATGAGTTAAATAATGATAATGATTAGTATAATAGTGTTACAAAATAGTAAAACTTAAAACATAAAACTAACAAACAATATAGTAATAAAATGTATTAAGATTACTAATATAGTAATAACATGAATTAAAATTATTAATATAGTAATAACAGGCATTAAAGAATTATAATGATTAGTATAATGGTGTTACAAAATAGTGTTACAATATAGTAAAACATAAAACATAAAACAAACAAAAAATATAGTAATAACATGAATTAAAATTATTAATATAGTAATAACAAGAATTAAATAATGATAATGATTAGTGTAATAGTGTAAGAAAATAGTGTTACGAAATAGTATAACATAAAACATAAAACAAACAAACAATATAGTAACAACATGAATCTAAATTATTAATATAGTAATAACATAAATTAAATAATGATAATGATTAGTATAATAGTATTACAAAATAGTAAAACATAAAACATAAAACAAACAAACAATATAGTAATAAAATGAATTAAAATGATTAATATAATGTTAACATGAATTAAAATTAAATTCATGTTAACATTAATTTAACATGAATTAAATAATGATAATGATTAGTATAATAGTGCTAAAAATAGTGTTACAATATAGGAAAACATAAAACATAAAACAAACAAACAACATAGTAGGTAACATGAATTAAAATTATTAATATAGTAATAACATCAATTAAATAATTATAATGATTACTATAATAGTCTTACAAAAGAGTCTTAGAAAATGGTAAAACATAAAACATAAAACAAATAAATAATATAGTAAGTACATGAATTAAGATTATTAATATAGTAATCAGTATAATAGTCTTACAAAATAGTGTTAGGCAATAGTACAACATAAAACATAAAACAAACGAACAATATACTAGTAACATGAATTAAAATTATTAACATAGTAGTAACATGAATTAAATAATTTTAATGATTACTATACTAATCTTACAAAATAGTCTTACAATATAGTAGAACATTAAACATAAATAGTTTTACAAAATAGTGTTACAATATAGTAAAACATAAAACATAAAACAAACAAACAATATAGTAATAACATGAATTAAAATTATTAATATAATAATAACATGAATTAAATAATGATAATGATTAGTATAACAGTCTTACAAAATAGTAAAACAAAAAACATAAAACAAAAAAACAATATAGTAAGAAAATAAATTAAAATTATTAATATAGTAATAACATGAATTAAGTAATTATAATGATTAGTATAATAGTCTTACAAAATAATGTTACAATATAGTAAAACATAAAACAGACAAACAATACAATAATAACATGAATTAAATAATAATAATGATTAGTGTAATAGTGTTACAAAATAGTAAAACATAAAACCAATAAACAATATAGTAATAAAATAATTAATATAACAATAATATGAACTAAAATTAATAACATAGTAATAACATAAATTAAAATTATTAATATAGTAATAACATGAGTTAAGTAATGATAATGATTAGTATAATAGTGTTACAAAATAATAAAACATAAAACAAACAAACAATATGGTAATAACATGAATTAAATAATAATAATGATTAGTATAATAGTGTTACAAAATAGCGTTACAAAATACTAAAAAGTAAAAGATAACACAAACAAACAATATAGTAATAACATGAATTAAATAATGATAATGATTAGCATAATAGTGTTACAAATTAGTAGAACATAAAACACAAAACAAACAAACATTATAGTAACAAAATGAGTTAAAATTATTAATATAGTAATAACATGAATTAAAATTATTAATATAGTAATAACATGAATTAAATAATGACACTGATTAGTATAATAGTGTTAGAAAATAGTAAAACATAAAACATAAAAAGAAACAAACAATATAGTAATAACAATTATTAAATAATAATAATGATTAGTGTAATAGTGTTACAAAATAGTAAAACATAAAACAAACAAACAATATAGTAATAACATGAATTAGAATTATTAATATAGTAATAACATGAATTAAGTGATGATAATGATTAGTATAATAGTGATACAAAATAGTAAAAATAAAACATAAAACAAACAAACAATATAGTAATAACATGAATAAAATAATTATAATTATTAGTATAATAATCTTACAAAATATTGTTAAAAATAGTAAAACATAAAACATAAAACAATCAAACAATATAGTAATAACAAGAATTAAAATTATTAATATAATAATAACATGAATTAAATAATGATAATCATTAGTATAACAGTGTTACAAAATAGTGAAACATAAAACAAAAAGACAATAAAGTAAGAACATGATTTAAAATTATTAATATATTAAGAACATGAATTAAATAATTATAATGATTAGTATAATAGTGTTAGAAAATAGTGTTACAATATAGTAAAACATAAAAAATAAAACAGACAAACAATATAGTAATAACATGAATTAAATAAAGATAATGATTGGTATAGTAGTGTTACAAAAAAGTAAAACATAAAACACAAAACAAACAAACAATATAGTAATAACATGAATTAAATAATGATAATGTTTAGTGTAATAGAGTTACAAAATATAAAAACATAAAACCTAAAACAACAAACAATATAGTAATAACATGAATTAAATAATGATAATGATTAGTATAATAGTGTTACAAAATATTGTTACAAATAGTAAAACATAAAACATAAAACAAACAAACAATATAGTAATAACATGAATTAACTAATGATAATGATTAGTATAATAGTGTTACAAATTCGTAGAACATAAAACATAAAAAAGACAAACATTATAGTAACAACATGAGTTAAAATTATTAATATAGTAATAACATGAATTAAATAATGATAATGATTAATATAATAGTGTTAGAATATAGTAAAACATAAAACATAAAAGAAAAAAACAATATAGTAATAACATGAATTAAAATTATTAATACAGTAATAACATGAATTAAATAATGATAATGATTTGTATAATAGTGTTACAAAATAGTGCTACAAAATACTAAATCATAAAACATAAAACAAACAAACAATATAATAGTAACATGAATTAAAATTATTAATATAGTAATAAGATGAATTAAATAATGATAATGATTAGTATAATAGTGTTACAAAATAGTGTTAAAAAATACTAAAACATAAAACATAAAACAAACAAACAATATAGTAATAAGATGAATTAAATAATGATAGTGATTAGTATAATAGTGTTACAATATAGTAAAACATAAAACAAACAAACAATATAGTAATAACATGAACTAAAATTATTAATAAGGCAATAACATGAATTAAATAATGATAATGATTAGTATAATAGTTTTACAAAATAGTAAATAAAACATAAAAAGAAACAAACAATATAGTAACAACAATTATTAAATATTAATAATGGTTAGTGTAATGGTGTTACAAAATAGTAAAACATAAAACATAAAACAAACAAACGATATAGTAATAACATGAATTAAAATTATTAATATAGTAATAATATGAATTAGAATTATTAATATAGTAGTAACACGAAGTAAATAATGATAAATATTAGTATAATAGTGTTACAGAATAGTAAAACATAAAACATAAAACAAACAAACTATATAGTAATAACATCAATTAAAATTATTATTATATTAATAACATGAGTTAAATAATGATAATGATTAGTATAATAGTGTTACAAAATAGTAAAACATAAAACAAACAAACAAACAAACAATATAGTAATAACATTAACTAAATAATTATAATGATTAGTATAATAGCGTTACACAATAGTGTTACAATATAGTAAAACATCAAACATAAAACAAACAAACAATCAAACAATATAGTAATAACATGAATTAAATAATTATAATGATAGGTATAATAGTGTTACACAATAGTGTTACAATATAGTAAGACATAAAACATAAAACAAACAAACAGTATAGTAATAAGATGAATTAAAATTATTAATATAGTAATAACATGAATTAAGTAATGATAATGATTAGTATAATAGTGATACAAAATAGTAAAACACAAAACATAAAACAAACGAACAATATAGTAATAACATGAATTAATAATTATAATGATTAGTATGATAGTGTTACAATATAGTAAAATATAAAACATAAAACAAACGCACAATATAGTAATAACATGAATTAAATAATGATAATGATTAGTATAATATTGTTAGAAAATAGTAAAACATAAAACATAAAAGAAACAAACAATATAGTAACAACATGAATCTAAATTATTAATATAGTAATAACATAAATTAAATAATGATAATGATTAGTATAATAGTGTTACAAGATAGTAAAACATGAAACATAAAACAAACAAACAATATAGTAATAACATGAATTAAAATTATTAATATAGTATTAACATGAATTAAAATTATTAATATAGAAATAACGTGAATTAAATAATTATAATGATTAGTATAGTAATGTTACAAAATAATGTTACAGTATAGTAAAACATAAAACATAAAACAAACAAACAATATAGTGATAACATATATTAAAATTATTAATATAGTAATAACATGAATTAAATAATGATAATGATTAGTATGATAGTGTTACAAAATAGTGTTACAATATAGTAAACATAGGACAAACAAACAATATAACCATAACTTGAATTAAAATTATAAATATAATAATAACATGAATTAGATAATGATAATGATTAGTATAATAGTGCTACAAAATAGTGTTACAATATAGCAAAACATAAAACATAAAAGAAACAAACAATATAGTAGTAAGATGAATTAAAATTATTAATATAGTAATAACATCAATTAAATAATTATAATGATTAGTATAATAGTCTTACAAAATAGTCTTAGAATAAGTAAAACATAAAACAAAAAACAAACCAACAATATAGAAATAACATGATTTACAATTATTAATATAATAATAACATGAATTAAATAACGATAATGATTAGTATAACAGTCTTACAAAATAGTAAAACAGAAAACATAAAAGAAAAAAACAATATAGTAAGAAAATAAATTAAAATTATTAACATAGTAATAACATGAATTAAGTAATTATAATGATTAGTATAATAGTCTTACAAAATAGTGTTACAATATAGTAAAACACAAAACATAAAACATAAAATGGACAAACAATATAGTAATAACATGAATTAAATAATGACAATGATTAGAGTAATAGTGTTACAAAATAGTAAAACATAAAACAAATAAATAATATAGTAATAAAATAATTAATATAACAATAAGATGAATTAAAATTAATAACATAGTAATAACATAAATTAAAATTATTAATATAGTAATAACATGAGTTAAATAATGATAATGATTAGTATAATAGTGTTACAAAATAGTAAAACATAAAACAAACAAACAATATGGTAATAACATGAATTAAATAATAATAATGATTAGTATAGTAGTGTTACAAAATAGCATTAGAAAATAGTAAAAAGTAAAAGATAACACAAACAAACATTATAGTAACAAAATGAGTTAAAATTATTAATATAGTAATAACATGAATTAAAATTATTAATATAGTAATAACATAATTTTAATAATGATAATGATTTCAATAATAGTGTTACAAAATAGTGTAACATAATAGTAACACATAAAACATAAAACAAACAAACAATATAGCATTAACATGAAATAAAATTATTAATATAGTAATAAGATGAATTAAATAATTATAATAATTAGTATAATAGTCTTACAAAATAGTAAAAAATAAAACATAAATAGCGTGACAAAATAGTGTTACAATATAGTAAGACATAAAACATAAATAGTGTTACAAAATAGTAAAACATAAAACGTAAAACAAACAAACAATATAGTAATAACATGAATTGAAATTATTAATATACCAATAACATGAACTAAATAATGATACTAATTAGTATAATAGTGTTACAAAATAGTAAAACATAAAACGTAAAAAGAAACAAACAATATAGTAATAACAATTATTAAATAATAATAATGATTAGTGTAATAGTGTTACAAAATAGTAAAACATAAAACATAAAACAAACTAGTGATATAGTAATAACATGACTTAAAATTATTAATATAGTAATAACAATTATTAAATAATGATGATGATTAGTATAATAGTGTTACAAAATAGTAAAACATAATAGTACAACATAAAAAAAAACAAACAATACAGTAATAAAATTATTAATATAGTAATAAGATGAATTAAAATTATTAATATAGTAGTAACATGAATTAAATAATGATAAAAATTAGTATAATAGTGTTACAAAATAGTAAAACATAAAGCATAAAACAAACAAACAATATAGTAATAACATGAATTAGAATTATTAATATAGTAATAACATGAATTAAGAAATGATAATGATTAGTATAATAGTGATACAATATAGTAAAAATAAAACATAAAACAAACAAACAATATAGTAATAACATGAATTAAATAATTATAATGAATAGTATAATAGTGTTACACAATAGTGTTACAATATAGTAAGACATAAAACATAAAACAAACAAACAAACAATATAGTATTAAGGTGAATTAAAATTATTAATATAGTAATAACATGAATTAAGTAATGATAATGATTAGTATAATAGTGATACAAAATAGTAAAACACAAAACATAAAACAAATGAACAATATAGTAATAAGATGAATTAATAATTATAATGATTAGTATGATAGTGTTATAATATAGTAAAATATAAAACATAAATATTGTTACAAAATAGTGTTACAATATAGTAAAACATTAGACATAAATAGTGTTACAAAATAGTGTTACCATATAGTAAAACATAAAACATAAAACAATCAAACATTATGGTAATAACATGAATTAAAATTATTGATATAATAATAACATGAATTAAATAATGATAATGATTAGTATAGCAGTCTTTCAAATATAGTAAAACAAAAAACATGAAACAAAAAAACAATATAGTAAGAAAATTAATTAAAATTATTAATATAGTAATAACATGAATTAAGTAATTATAATGATTAGTATAATAGTCTTACAAAATAGTGTTACAATATAGTAAAACATAAAACATAAAACATAAAACAGACAAACAATATAGTAATAACATGAATTAAACCCAGATGCGGGTGCCAACTTGACAGATGGAGGCCATGTGCCTGCCACGAGGAGAGCTCTGTGAGCCGGCGCCTTGGAGCTGTGAAATGAAGCTCATTAAGGCAGCATTGAATGGCATTCAATGCCATTTACGCCGATCGCTGTCCCAAGGAATTAACACAGGGTCCAGCAGTATGAACACCAGAATGTTCGCGGAGGATTGCCTGTCTGTTCAGGAGCGGAATTGTAACACAATTGAACAAGAAAATGTTGGTCTGGTGAGGAAGGAGGAGGGTGCTGGAGCGGGTAGGCCTCTGCGCAAACCCAGGCTCTGTGCAGGAACGAAGAACTATTCTAGGCATCGAGGGCAGATTGTAGTCGGGGTTTACCAGTTGGACCGCTCCTTCCAGACTTGCCATCTCTCGGCAGCAAGGAAATTCAAATTCCCCAAGTCTGAGGTGAATAAGGAAGAGCCAGAGGCTAAGGGTCAGTAGTTGGAGGCTACGGAGCATCATAAGCTTAAGATGGCTCCTCGGCAACGCGCCACGCCCCGCCGTGGGCGGAATTCTTGACAGAGGGGGCAATCTGGAGGCAGGGGAGTTCAAAGCCCGCGGGGTGTCTCC
>Ga0213496_10000051_pt1 | contig 12763 bp, 4 predicted proteins | sample Lodgepole_Yose_2_FD_150977 | JGI IMG/M metagenome (GOLD analysis project Ga0213496, IMG submission 150977) | Leaf-associated microbial communities from Pinus contorta in Yosemite National Park, California, United States - Lodgepole_Yose_2 | ecosystem: Host-associated > Plants > Phyllosphere >...
ATCCATCGATGTAATGCATTGAAACATCATTTTAATGTGTTTTCGTATAATGAGGCGTAGTTTCACGGTAATTGCATGTTTTGTTTTATTTAAATTATTTTTGTTTTATAAGTTTGGTTTTATTTAGTGAGTTAAATTTGAGTGTAATTTTGTTTTATTTAAATAAGTTTTTTTTACCTTAGTATAGATTGGTGTGAATATTTTATAGGTTAAATTTTGTTTTTACATGTTTAGATTTTATATATTTTTAATGTTTTATTAATATTACTTAGTTTAATTTATTTTTTTAATGGATTTAAAATTTAGATAATTGTAAGTTTTACAATATGGTATATATTTTAATTAAAGTAATATAATGAAAAAATGTTTGAACTTAAAAGATATTGTTTTTCTATTAAAACTTATATTATAAAATCAAATAGTAATTGTTTTTTAATTAAAATTTATATTAAAAAATCAAATAGTAATGTAAAAGTTTTTTAAGATTAATTTTCATGTGTGTTATTAATGGCCCAACAAAATCATGTATGTATAGATTTCTACAGTAGGCTAGAGTAGAGTAGAGTAGAGTAGAGTAGAGTAGGCTAGAGTAGAGTAGAGTAGAGTAGAGTAGAGTAGGCTAGAGTACGGTAAACTAGGCTAGGCTAGAGTAAGGTAGGCTAGGCTAAGTTAGAGTAGGCTAGGCTAGGGTAAGCTAGATTAGAGTACGCTATGCTAAGCTAGGCTAGAGTAGGCCAACGTAGAGTAAGCTAACCTAGCCTAGATTATTACGATAGAATAGACTAAGCTAGGCTAGGCTAGAGTAGACTAGGCTAGTTTAGGATGGAGTAGGCTAAATTAGGCTAAAATAGGTTAGGCTAGGCTAAAGTAGGCTAAAACAGGTTAGGCTAGGCTAGGCTAAAGTAGCTTAGCAAAGAGTAGACTTGGCTAGAGTAGGCTATCCTAGGCTAGAGTAGGCTAGACTAAGGCAGGCTAGGCTAATTTAGGCTAGTAGGCTAGAGTAGACTAGGTTGGGCAAGACTAATCTTTAGTAGGTTAGGCGAGGATAGTATAGGGTAGGCTAAGGTAGGCTAGGAAAGGCTAGGCTAAAATAGGTTAGTCTACGCTAGAGTGAGCTAGTGGGATGGAGTATGCTAAACTAGGCTAGGCTAGAATAGTCTAGGCTAGAGTAGGATAGAGTAGGCCAAGCCTGGCCAAGGTAGGATAGAGTAGGCTAAGCTAGGCTAAAGTAGGATAAAGTGGGCTAAGCTTGTCTAAAGTAGGATAGAGTAGGCTAGGCTAGAGTAGGCTAGAAAAGGGTAGGATATGATAGGCTAGGTTAGTCTAGAGTAGGAAAGAGTAGGCTAGAATAAAGAAGGCTAGGCTAGGTTAGGCTAGAGTAGGCTAGAGTAGGCTAGGCTAGGCAAAAGTAGGCCAGGCTAAAGTACGTTAGGCTAGGCTAGGCTAAGCTAGAGTAGACAAGGATAGGCTAGGCTAGAGTAGGCTAAGGTAGGCTAGGCTAGAGTAGGCTAAGGTAGGCTAGACTAGAGTAGGCTAGAATAGGCTAGGCTAGGCTAGGCTAGCATAGGCTAAGCTAGTATAGGCTAGAGTAGGCTATGCTAGATTAGGTTGGGATTGAATAGGCTAAAGAGCGCTAGGCTAGTATAGATTAGGTCAGCCTAGGCTAGGAAAGAATAGGCTTAACTAGGTCAGGCTAGGCTAGACTAGGGAAGAGTAGGCTTAGACAGGCTAGGAAAGAGTAGGCCAGGGTATGCTATGCTAGGCTAAGCTAGCCTAGGCTAGACTAGGATAGAGTTTGCTAGGCTAGTCTAGGCTAGGTTTAAGTAGGTTAGAGTAGCCTAGGCTACGAAAGGCCAAGCTAGAGTAGGATAGGATAAGATAGGATAGGATAGGCTAGGCTAGAGTAGGATAGAGTTCGTTAGGCGAGTCCCTAATAGGCTATATTGGGCTAGGCTAGTGTAGCTTAGAGTAGACTAGGATAGGATGGGTAAAGCTAGGATAGAGTAGGTTAGGCTTGGGTAGAGTAGGCTAGGCTTGACTAGGCTAGAGTAGACAAGGCTATGTTAGGCTAGTGTACGATAGTAAGTTAGGCTAGGCTAGACGAGATTAGGCTATACAAGGCATGAGTAGGCTAGGCTAGGCAAGGCTGGACTAGGGATGGCTAGGCTTGGCTAGGCTAATGTAGGGCAAACTAAGCTAGGCTACTCTAAGATAAGCTACAGTAGGCTAAGTTAGACTAGGCTAGTCTAGGTTAGGCTAGATTAAGCTAGGCTAGGATAGGCTAGGATGAAATAGGCTAGAGTAGCTTATGCTAGGATAGATTAGGCTAGGCTAGGATATATTAGGTTAGGATACGTTAGGATAGAGTAGGCTAGGCTAGGTTAGGCTAGAGTAGGATAGAGCTGCCTAGGTTAGTCTAGGCTAATATAGTGTAGGCTATGCTAAAGTAGAGTAAGCTAAGTTAGGCAAGGTTAGGTGAGGCTAGGTTATTGTAGGCTAAGCTAGGGTGTGCTAGAGTAGGCTAAACTATGGTAGGCTAGAGTAGGCTAGGCTAGACTAAAGTAACCTAGAGTAGGCTAGGCTAGACTAGACAAGGCTAGAATAGTCAAGGCTAAGTAAGGCTAGGTTAGGCTAGGCTATGCTAGATTAGGTTAGGATTTAATAGGATAGAGTAAGCTAGGATAGGATAGAGTAAGTTAGGCTAGGCTAGGTTAGGTTGGCTTAGGAAAGGAAATAGAAGGCTCAGTTAGGCTAGGAAAGAGTAGGCTAGGCTAGGCTAGGTTATGCTATAGTAGGATAGAGTTGGCTAGGCTAGGCTAGAGTAGGATAAAGTTGGCTAGGCTAGTCTAGGTTAGCATAAAGTAGGTTACAGTATCCTAGGTAAGGAAAGGCTAGGCTAGGCTAAGCAATGATGGGATAGAGTACGCTAGGATAGCATAGGATAGGCTAGGCTAAGCTAGAGTAGGATAGTGTTGCCAGGTTAGTCTAGAATATGCTAGATTAAGCTAGGCTAATGTAGCTTAGAGTAGGCTAGGATAGGCTAGGATAGGCTAGGTTAGGCTAGCCTATGATAGAGTAGGCTAAGCTTGAGTACGCTAGAGGAAACATGGCCAGGCTAGGCTAGGTAGGATTGTAGGCTAGGGTAGGCTAGGTTAGACAAGGCTTCAGTAAGGTAGGCTAGACAAGACTAGACGAGGCAAGGTTAGCCTAGACAAGTTTAGGCGAGGCAAGGCTAGGCTAGGCTAGGCAAGCATAGGCTAAGGTAGGCTAGGCTAGGCTAGGCTAGGCTAGAGTAGGCTAAGCTAGGATAGAGTAAGCTAGGAAATGATACGTTAGGATGGAATAGGGTAGAATAGGTTAGAATAGGCTAGGTTAGGTTAGGTTTGGTTAGGCTAGGCTAGGCTAGGATAGTGTTGGCTAGGCTAATCTAAGCTAACCTAGAGTAGCCTATGCTAAAGTAGGTTAGAGTACCCTAGGTTAGGTTAGGTGAAGCTAGCCTAGCATAGGATAGGCTGGTCCAAGATAGAGTAGGTAAGGATAGGAAAGAGCAGGCTTAGTTAGGCTAGGAAAGAGTACGCTAGGCTAGGTTAGGTTAGGCTAGCATATGATAGAGTTGGCTAGGCTAGGCTAGGCTAGGATAGAGTACGAAAGAGTTGGCTAGGCTATTCTAGTCTAGGCTAAAGTAGGTTAGATTAGCCTACAATAGCAAAGGCTAGGCTAGGCTAAACTATGATAGGATAGAGTAGGCTAGGATAGCGTAGGATAGGCTAGGCTAAGATAGAGTAGGATAGAGTTGGCTAGGCTAGTTTAGAATAGGTTAGAGTAAGCTAGGCTAATGTAGCTTTGAGTAGCCTAGGACAGGCTGGGTTAGGCTAGGCTAGGATAGAGTAGGCTAGGCTTTAGTAGGCTAGAGGAAACATGGCCAGGCTATGGTATGGTATGATAGTAGGCTAGGCTAGGCTAGGTTAGACAAGCCTTGAGTAAGGTAGGGTAGACAAGACTAGGGTAGGAAAGGCTAGGCTAGGGGACGTTGGCCCCAAAATATTTAACATATCTATATGAGAAAGTAATTTTCATATCATAAAGAGAGGCACATAATCCAACGATATACATTTGAGTCACCAACATAATAAAAAGTACATAAATCTACATTATAAATGAGAGAAAGTAATACAAATGGTAGCTTTATGAGTCTACCAACAACATTCTAGTGGATTTCACGTTCTCAGGGCAAGCAAAGAGCTTTCTTAATCATTGTTGGCCCATAATACCCGAAACTTACCTCTTTGTGTGTTGTGGTTTCTCTACGAAAATGACCCCCATAAATCCCTAAATGTAGTTATTTCAAAAAAAAATTAGAACCTTCCCATTCCAAACAATGAAGAAAAACTCCACCAATTTTGTTTTCTAAAAATGATGTTATTCATTACATTAAAAGGAGTTTATTTTAGTCTTAATTATTTAATTTTCCTCACATCTAAATAATGAGTAGTGACATGCATCGGGAAGATATTTATATCAATATACCATGAGTAATAATTGTCTGGAACACATGAAATTTCATTCTAAGGTAAAAATGTTTCATCATTTGAATATAAATCATCCTCACGTGCATTAATAGAATCAACGAATAGCTTACAAATACCTTTTCCTCTAACAATTTGGGATGGTTTTGTCTGAATGCTATATTCTTGGAGAGCTATTCCCCTTCAAAAGCATAGCTCATAAACGTGATATGGAGTTCATCATTTTGATTGTTCTTTTGGGTGATAAACATTAAACACTAATCATTTTATAACATTTTTAAGTGTAAATGCTAAACCATAAACCCTAAACTCTAAATCCCAAGGCATATAGCTTAAACAACAAACCCTAAGAATTTTATAACGTTTTAAAGTTTTTTATGTAACTATCATTTCACAGTTCATCAAAAGAATTTAATAAAGTGTTATAAACCCTAAACCCTAAGAATTTTCTAACAATCGTTTTGTATCTATTTTTTAATTGTTTATTAAAAGAATTTACTAAAGTTTTATAAAATCTAAATGCTAAACCCTACAACCTAAGCATTTTATAATAGTTTAAGCCCTAAACCCTAAACCCTAAATATTTTATAACATTCTAAAACCTAAAAGATACACCCTAAGCATTTCATAATACTTTAAGAACTCAACCCTCAACCCTAAGTATTTTATAACTTTTTAAAACCTAAATGGTAAACACTAAGCATTTTATAACATTTTAAAAAGTGTTTTGTAACTTTTTTTACTTATTTATTAAAATATTTTACTAAATTATTTTTAATCGTAAATCATAAATCGTAAACCCTAAACAATAATCATTTTAAAGCATAATAAAAAATGTTTTTTAACTTTTTTTTTAAGTCTTTATTAAAATAATTTACTAAAGTGTTATAAACAATAAGCATTATATAACATTTCAAACCCTAAATGATAAGAATTTTATAACATTTTAAACCCTAAACATGAGACCTTAATCATCTTATAACATTTTAACAATCGTTTTGTAACTTTTTTAAGTGTTTATTAAAAGGATTTACTAAAGTTTTATAAACTGTAAATCCTAAGCATTTTATAATATTTTAAACCCCAAACCATAAACGATAAACTCTAAACTGAAATAGTTTGATAACATTTTAAAAATTGTTCTCTAACTTTTATTTAAGTTTTTATTAAGATAATTTACTAAAGTGTTACAAACCTTGAACCTTAATGATTCTTGTTGAAGTTTGTTATGAGAATTTAGCTAATGTACACTACAACTTTTTTTGCAAAATTATAATGCAATAGAATTGCAATGCATAACAATAGTGAAAGAATAGCTCTCATAGTGCACTTACGAGTTTCAAATCTAGGTTTTGAGTTTTAGATTGAGGTGAAGTTTCCTATGCTAATTTAGCCAATGTACCCTACAACTCTTATTGCAAAATTGTAATGTAATAGAATTGCAATGCAATCCATCTGTTAAAGAATAACTAACATAGTGCACCAATGAATTTCAAATTGAGGTTTTGAGTTTTAAATTAAGGTTTAATTAAAAATAGCCAAATCAGTTTGAAATTTAGGTTTGGAGTTTTGAATTAAGATTTAATTAAAAATAACAAGATTGTATACTTATCTTATAAAGATGGAAGTAAATAACTCTTTGTTGTGAGTGATTAAATACTTTTTTCTAAAGAAGGTTTGGTTTCTTTGAATATTGCAATGAGAATACATTAATAAATTTTATCTTAAGAATACAAATATTAAGAAAAACAAATAATTAAAATAATAAATACTAGGAATATGTAATTTTAAATAAAAATCAACATATTAAAATATAATTCCACCATATAATATTAACTAATATATGAAATCGCACTCAATAAATCGATTATTAGTAAAATAAACTTAATAATATATGTTTAATAAATATAGTCTATAAAATTAAGTTTATTATTAATATATTATTATCTATAAATATAAATATTACACATATATTAATATATAAAAAATTATTCCCGGCTGCGGGTGAAAATTAAAGGGGATGGTACAGAGGCGGGCTTCCCACTGGGCAAGTGGCAGCCCAGTCCCGCCATCTGTCCTGTTCATTTAAGGGCCTGCCACCCCCGTCGCGTTAACTTGAAGGCGGGCAGTAAATACAACCTGCAGCTAGCCGCCCATCGCATTATGCCTTGCCCGAGTTCTATTTATCCGACATTTAGTATGCAGCTACTCTGTGTTGGTTTGCTCATGGCCTGGGTCGTCGCTTCACAGTATATTAACTGCAAGCCTGTGCTGGTAATTCACTTCTTTCATTCCGTTCTGTCTATTTTCTGGCTCTGGGGATATCGTTTGTGTGGTTTGCAGTTGGTTTTTGGGTCTTGGAAGAGGTCTCAGAGGTTTAGACCTCGGCCCTCAACTCAGAAGGCCTTGGTCTCTTCCTCTGAGCGCCCTGAACATATAGTCTGTCAGTATCACGCTCCTGTGATTTTGTATGGTCGGCTCTCGATGTTTATTCTTGTTCCGCCCCTTTGTGTTCCCGCTGTCGGGTATCTCCTGCCTTTTGTGCCCCTGAAATTCTTCACGTCTTTGGGATTGAGTTCTTGGCTCCTGTGCCTTTGGACTCGAGGAGCCATTGCTCTCTGTGCAGTCTCCGCTCCAGTTTCACTTTTCATTTCATTTCAGAATGCCGCGAGAACGGCTTCGCCTTAGTAGCCGCAGGGGCGGGTCTCGGGGAGGCTCCAGAGGAAGAGCCAATCCTCAGCGCTCCTCTCACTCCACGGAATCCTCCTCAAACGGAATTGATTCACGGGGTGCAAGGCAAGGCCGAGGGAGAGGTAGAGGACGTGCTCGTGCTACTGTATGCGCGCATAGCTCGCATCCCTCAACTCGATTTCGTTTCCCATGCTCACTGGATAATTCAACGTACTATGTATCTGTTCGAATTGAGAAATGTGATAATGCAGTTCCACCAGAAGTCTCTGAGGAACAAAGGCCTCCTTCTCCAGTTCTGTGTCAAAGAGCTCAGCCTGCGGATACCTCGGGTGCGGTGGCGGGCCCAAGCGAGCCGGAAAAAGACGACGAGCCATACACGGATTCAAGCGCGTCGGATCAATACGGATGCAGGATCGTGGAGGAGCAGCCCTCCACCTCGTGGATGCTTGAGCCTGCCTCGAGGGCGTTCTGGTCAGGACATTGCCCAAGGCGGTGGTTTTGGCGTTTCAATGGCGTTTGTCTGGTAATTTTAGTTATGAGCCTTCTTCGTGGGGTTTTTTCTGTAAAGCTTAAGCCATGCTCAGCTCTGTTCAGGTCGGAAGCGGTTCTCATACACGGCTATGTGTGCTGTTATATTGTAATCTGTAGCACTCTTGGGATAAAGTCTGGGACTGATAGTAATGTCTGGGTCATTTTGTCTATCTCTCAGCTGGTTACGGTTTTTGGCAATCTGTTGGTCTTCCGATTATGGTCTGTGACAATTGTCTGTCCTCTAGTTATCAAGGTTCTGTGTCAAGGGTCGTTTTACACTTAGGTGTCAAGCTTTGCTAAATCCATCTCAGTATGGTGAATTTTGAGGCCTGCCTCGATGTAACCTTTTTGTAACCTTTTGTATAATAATAGAAGTAGCCTAATATATATATATATATATATACATACATTATTAGATATATATATATATATATAATTATACATTATTAGAAAAGATTCTAATATTAATAAAAATTAAGCTATAATATTAACATTAATGTTATTTATAATAATGTTAATATTCTTAATAATTTCGTATAAAAATTATTTATGTAATAATATTATTAAATGTAAGCATTTAATATATTTTGTTAACTAGATCAAATTGTTAATGTGGCTAACATAATCATTAATGTTTAACTTTATTTTATTGTAATTCATCGTTTTCAATCTTATTAAACACTAACAATTATAGTAAGTCGTAATTAATCATTTATTAATGTATTAAGCCACATGAAGTATTAATAGTTTGATTATTAACAAATAAATAAAACCATAATTTACGAATATCAATACTATTGATTATTTATTAATATTATTACGTTAAAGCCTTAATATAAGTAATATAAACAACAACATATTTTTTTATATCAATAAATATAATATATATTAATATTAATGTTAATATATTAATACTAGTATAATATCTAGTAATATTGTTGTTAATATATTAATATTAGTATTATCATTAATGTCAATATTACTGTTAACATTGATATTAATGTGTGTCTCTTACTCTAAAACATGTGTTAAAATGTAACTAGTCACGCCCATTAAAACATGTGTCTTACAATGTAGTTAAACTTTTTCAGGCCACCATACCCTAAAAATTATTTAGGTTTATATTTTAGTGTTAATATAATATGACATAGTTTTGATGTTTATGTCATCTAATAAAACCTTATATATATATATATATATATATATATTGTGAACTTTTGCAGCCATAGTTGTAACCCACCCTAAAATGGTTATTATGTACATATATTTTAGATTGTTGGAGCTTTAGAGACACAAGTGCAACATCTAGCTGTGAGATCTCTTCTTAGAGATAAGCTACCATTGCCCAAGCTAGTTTATTTTCATTTTGAATGTAAGAAGATCTCACTTTTTTAATATTAATGACATGAAGTTTTATTTCCTATCCAACTCTATGTTTATGTTTATATTTTTATTCTGTTACATTCCTACGTAAGTCTCGATAATCATAACATGCACTAGGAGTAAAAGCACTCCTCCCTAGGACCACTACAAGCACATGTCATAGTCTAAGATTTTGAATGGTGGTATTGAGGGATTCTTTCTTGGAGAGTGCAATACTTGGAGTTTGCTTTGAATTAGGACATGTTGAGGAGAACTAAAGTTGGGATCCTCTTTTAGAGAGCATAAAACCATGTCACAAGGAGTGCTTCAAATGTGGATCCATAACTTAAAGACCACACAACTTTGGAGGTGACTTCCAACAACCACATGAGGCTTGTACATCTTCACTAAACAACTCTGATGTGGAAATACCGTAATAACTTATATTAGGTTGTTGCACACTTGATCCATTTTCTATTATTTTCCTAACTAGCGTATCTTATAAAATAGGGAGAGTGTCCTCATTCTCACAACCTAGTGTGTAGATCATCCATGTCTTCTCTATGTAATCATATTGTAGCCCTTTTCTTTTGTAATGCGAGGGTTAAAGCTTGGGTGGATTATTGGGAACTAGGGTTTTTATGAGATAAAAGTAAGAGAAGTATCTCAGCACAAGCATTAACATGTTGTGTGACCTAAGTCTTGTGATATGAAACCTTAGAAAATAACTCGAGCACTTAATGCTAATGAAGCTTGTGTCATGCAATTTTCTATAAATCTCCTTGAGGACTTTTTTTATGAGAGAAAAGATTTCGATTGTGAGATTGTTGGTGGGATTATAGCTTGTAGTGTAACCTTTGATGCATCTAAGACAACTTGGTGAGCTTGGAGAGATGCCTTGATAGCGTGCAATATCATTGACCAAAAATTGTAGATGGCAAATGCTCTAGCTAGGATTTAGAAGGATCTATATTGTCTTTTCTAAGGTGCGCTAGAATGACATGTTGTATAACATAGAATGTCTGAGGCATTGTATTTTATCTTCATTTATGTTGTAATAATAACTCTACCCTTGCTTTCTAAAAATGTGTGATGTATTTCTAAGGATTTCATGTACATTTTGATTTATAATAGACAAATTAGGTATTTGGAACTGAGAGTGATGGGGGGCATGGTTAAAGCCACCATATGAGATTCCAAAATCACATGGAATCTCAATATTCATTGTATCAACCATGGTAAATCCATTAGCATGTTCAATAACAGTTTTGTCAAAATCACATTCATTCATTTATTATATGGCTTGAACTTTTGAATAGTTAATGTTATATTATGTTTTAATTTAATTATCACACAACATTCACAATTAACATCAATTGAATTTTTTATTGAATATGTAAATATCAATGTGTTGTATTTTTCAAACTTTATACAGATTTTATATAATTTAATTTATTATTAAAAATATAATTTTTATACTATTATTAATATTAATGTATTTTTAATTACAAATACAAATATTAATAATAATAATAACTACCGTTGTTGTCTAAAATTGTGTGATGTATTTCTAATGATTTCAGGTACATTTTGATTTATAATAGACAAATTAGGTATTTGCGAATTGAGAGTGATGGGGGGACGGTTAAAGCCACCATATGAGCTTCCAAAATCACATGGAATCTCAATATTCCTTGTATCAACCATGGTAAATCCATGATTTATAATATAAAAATTAGGTATTTGAGAATTGAGAATGGTGGGGGGGACTGTTAAAGCCACCATATGAGCTTTCAAAATCACATGGAATCTCAATATTCCTTGTATCAACTATGGTAAATCCATTAGCATGTTCAATTTTTGTCAAAATCACATTCATTCAATTATTATATGGCTTGAACTTTTGAATAATTAATGTTATATTATGTTTTAATTTAATTATCACACAACATTCACAATTAACATCGGTTGAATTTTTTTTATTGAATTTGTAAATATCAATGAATGATGTATTTTTCAAACTTTATACAGATTTTATATAATTTAATTTAATATTAATTTTTTTTTATACTATTATTAATATTAATGTATTTTTAATTACAAATACAAATATCAAAACTGCATTAAAATTTAAATAAAGTTTATAAAACTATTATTCCTATTATTAATAAAATAAATTTAAAATAGTCCTAATAAAATAAAGTTTAATATGTAAATACCAGCGAATGTTGTATTTTTCAATTTTTAAACAAATTTTATAAAATTTAGTTTAATATTAAAAATATATATTTTATACTATTATTAATATTAATGTATTTTTAATTACAAATACAAATATTAAAACTACAATAAACTTTGAATAAAGTTTATCAAACCATTTTTTATTATTATTAATAAAATAAATTTAAAATAGTCTTAATGAAAGAAAATTCAATATGCTTATGACCACATGTAATAATGGTCTGATGTTCTTCCAAATGGTTCTTGTTGAAGTTTGTTATGAGAGTTTAGTTATTGTACACTATAATTCTTTTTGAAAAAATGTAATGCAATAGAATTGCAATGCAGTACAATTGTTAAAGAATAGCTCACTTAGTGCACTTACCAGTTTCAAATCTAGGTAGGTTTTGAGTTTTAGATTGACGTGAAGTTTCCTATGAGAATTTAGCCAATTTATGTTACAACTCTTCTTACAAAATTGTAATCTATTAGAATTGCAATGCAATATGCCTGATCGAGAATAACAAACATAGTGTATGAATCAGTTTCAAATTGAGGTTTTGAGATTTAAATTAGGGTTTAATTAAAAATAGCCAAATCAGTTTCAAATTTAGGTTTTGAGTTTTAAATTAAAGTTCAATTAAAAATAACCAGGGTACATACTTACCTTGTAAAGCTCTTAGCAAACAACTCTTTGTTGTGAGTGATTAAAGATTTTTTATTAAAAAAAATTGGTTTCTTTGAATATTACAATAATAATACAATAATAATAAAGTTAATAAATTTTATATTAAGAAAACAAATATTAAAAAAACATTTAATTAAAATAATAGATACTAAAAATTAGCATATTTAAAAATAACTCCACCCTATAATATTAACAAATATATTAAATCACAATCAATATTATTAGTAAAATAAACTTTATAAAATAAGCTTAATAAATATACTCTATAAAATTAGGTTTATTACTAATATATTATTATATATAAATACAAATATTTCACATACATTAATATATAAAAGAAGGTTATACATTATTAGAAATATTTCTAATATTAATAACAACTAAGCTATAATATTAACATTAATAAAATTTATTTATTATCATTAATATTTATAAATAATGCTCAGAATAGTTAGGTTTTAGACATTAAGAATAATAATAAAATATAATATTTACAATACAAATATTAACATTAATGTTATTAATAATAAGGTTAACATGTTCTTAATAATTTCATATAGTAATTATTTATGTGGCTAACATATTCATTAATTGTTAACTTTAATAAATCAATCTTATTAAACACTAACAACCTTATTAAACAATAACAATTATAGTAGGTCGTAATTAATAATTTATTAATGCATTAAGCCACATGAACTATTAATAGTTTGATTATTAACTAATAGATAAAACCATAATTTAT
>Ga0213496_10000052_pt1 | contig 12624 bp, 8 predicted proteins | sample Lodgepole_Yose_2_FD_150977 | JGI IMG/M metagenome (GOLD analysis project Ga0213496, IMG submission 150977) | Leaf-associated microbial communities from Pinus contorta in Yosemite National Park, California, United States - Lodgepole_Yose_2 | ecosystem: Host-associated > Plants > Phyllosphere >...
CGACCATAAGGATGCGCAAGCAGGCTCGACTGTTAAGGCCGCCATCGCCGCCATCGCCGCCATCGATTTCTCGCTCGACCATAAGGGCCGCCATCGCCGCCATCGCCGCCATCGCCGCCATCGCCGCCATCGCCGCCATCGCCGCCATCGTGAGATAACGTGGGAGGAGACGAGCAACTCTCTTTTGGGGGAGGGGCCCCAAAAGAGAGGTCCGTCAGGGGCTCGACTGGTAAGGAGAGGAACTTGAAGAACCACCGCCATCGTCCTGGACCTTATTTTCCGCTAGCTCCGCTAAGTAAGGATTATACCTTACCACCTTCTAGCTCTTTGAGGGGAAGGGGATGACCTTACCTGAGCTATGCGCAGGCTTTGAGGGGAAGAAAGAAATATAGGGGATGACCTTGAATAGTGAATAGTTCCTCTCCCTTTGGAGCTGCTCCTCGAGAATAGGTCCCATCCTTATCATGATTGGCCCAATCATGAGAGAAATATCATGACATGATCGGGGCGACCCCGATCATGAGTTAATAGGAAATCGGAAACGTACATTGCTATTCTAGCTGAAATACCTGGAATAATCATACCACTTCTACTAGGAGTAGCCTTCTTAGTGTTAGCCGAACGTAAAGTAATGGCTCTCGTGCAACGTCGAAAGGGTCCTAATGTAGTTGGATCGTTCGGATTGTTACAACCTTTAGCAGATGGTTTGAAATTAGCTATGAAAGAACCTATTTCACCAAGTAGTGCTAATTTATCTCTTTTTAGAATGGCTCCAGTGGTTACATCTATGCTAAGTTTGGTTGCTCGGGCCGTTGTACCTTTTGATCATGGTATGGTATCGCCAGATTCGGACATAGGTATACTTCATCTGTCTGCCATATCTTCGCTAGGTGTTTATGGAATTATAATAGCAGGTTGGTCCAGTAATTAGGGGGGCGGCCGTTCGGTCGCCTATGATACTAGGGCCGATGGGTCAAAAATTGGTTCGTGCCGCAGGTGCTGAACGATCCACTCTACACAGGTGTGGGCGGGCTGCTGGCTAGGGGCCCATTCACGAAACCTCAGTATCACTCTCATTTCATTCGATCCCAATATGGAACCATTCACTTTTCCGGGATCAATCAATAAGTGGAAGTCAGTCATAATATATATATGTTTATCTACCTCAGTCAGATGGATAAGGAAAGACGTTGGGAAGGAGGGAGTGAGTCTGTCTATATGCATGCGAATCCGTAAATATGAAGAGCATGCCGCAAAAGTATGATGTCCGGTCCTTCCTTTCCGGGACACAAAGAGAAGTACCTAGCCCATCATGGTGAACCTCTCCTTGCGATCGGGATGAGGTAGGTGCCTCCCAGCCGGCGGATCGAATCGGAGTTTCCTCAGGTAGCCACCGACCTACAGTTATCCCCACCCAAACTCCCGTGCTTGGTGGAGAAGAAGCGAACAAAGGTACGCTCGCTGTCTCCTCTGCCGCGGACTGGGATTGCTCGCCAGCTGGGTCAGATCGGAGCAACATTGTATGGAAACATATTACCCATATTATTTCCTATTGGGGACAAGGGACGGAACGACCTCTCGATCTACTGCAGCCCAGGACGTCGTCTAGCCTGTCTTGTTGCATTTACTCACCCACAGGACGTTGTCTGGGCCAGCCAAGAGCCATAGTGAGTTGCTGTTCCCGTTTCCATAGGTTGTGATTTAGATTGTTGTTGTTGATACCGGCAAGACCCAGCCAGATGATATATTGTCTGCTGGTTGGTAGTGGGAGGACTCTTAGTACCCGCATACCCGAAAGGAGTGAGGGTGGGCGCTAGTCCGAACAAACAATCATTTTGTTCCTTGCTCTCTCTTAGCAGCGGGAAATGAGTCTATATATCTGCCTAGCTTTGGTAGGTAGATTTTCCCCGACGCAATCCACAAACTCAAATTCCATCCCATCCTTGGTGGATAAGTCCGACGACTCAGCAGTGCGGAATGGAGTTTCTCGTGGATCTTCGGATCTATCTATAGTTCCGGGGGAAGGGATACATACATACCAAAAGGTTCGAACAGAATTTGTGCCACTTACTCATATTTATTCCCCTCAAAGAGCTCTGCGATAACCTGACCTCCTTCCCTCCCTTTCCTTCTTGCTTGGTCTGATCTTGGTTCTGGTTTTGGAGATCCAGAGGTCTAACAACGCGTCCAATCTGTGCTGGAGCCGTATTCACTAACTAATTGGTATTGGATGTATCGTTAGGTTGTCAAATCTGCACGGTTGCAGAGAATAGATCCCTTACCCTTAGTCAGTCGGCGCCAAAATGATGAAGAAAGACGAGGTCCTTTCCAAATCGAGGTAGGCAGGTGCTATGGATCCTCTGACTCCCAATCGGGTTGCCTTCCCTTGTGTTGGGTCTCGCCGGTGCTGCCTGTAGGTCGCAATGTGCTTCGAGATGGCCGTCTCTTTTCCCCCCTAGGTGGGTAATCCGCTCCCGGTCGCTCTGTTGCGTCTGGCCTGTCCTCTATCTAGGCACCTTTGGAAGGCAGGGAGTGTTACAACGTACGTTCGCTTTTCCGGTTGAAGGGCCCTATATTATTTAGGGGTCGCTCACTATTCATATGGTGAGGGTTTGGTGGCCCGAAATTGACTTGGCTTCGCCGACCGAAAGGCCTCATCTCTAAAAGCATCAGGAGGCTCGCGAGGCGTCCTGGGGCAGGCTCCTACCATCGGGTCGGGGGGCAGGTAGGGCCATCCCCCCCTCGCCTCGCTCTTGCGACATGCTATGTTTCCCTTCTCCGTTCTCGAGTAAGGGTGGGTCCCATGCTTCGTTTGTGGATCGCGGTCTCACTACGGGTATCCCTACAGGTTGTAGTAGGCCGCCCTACCTAAACCGATCATCATATCGGTCCCTAAGCCCCATTGCTGGCTGGAAAGGCTCGGCTTCAGAACCGTACGTGAAGCTTCCGCCTCATACGGCTCCTCCCAGGATCGGATATATTGGCTCGGTTCGAAGAAGCGATATGGCAGGCAGTGCTTGTGTGGGGAGTTTCAGGTTGTTGCACGCCCCCCCATTCCCCTCGTGACACTCGGGAAAGGTTTTTCCTCTCCCGCTGGTCGAGCCCTCTCCTCTCCTGTTCGTCGAGCAATTTTCATCAATAGGCGGGTCATGGATGCGGGCCGTCAATAACCGGCGGGTCATGGATGCTGGGTCGTCGAGCAATTATAGGCTAACTAAGTTACGGCTTCCCGCCCCTATATTCCATATCCCATATCTCCGGATACACAGATGCGAGATCAAAGCCAAAGAATTCTCACTGCTCCCTCCGGAAGAGAAGTGATTTCGCCTCTACGTATACAAAGCATGGCCCAGGTCAGTCTTATAGTAGCCTCTGAGTTTACGACGGCTAGCTTTGGAGTTATGTCTTTCGAGGTATCGGGTTCATTATAATGGATGTTGGGGCTTTCTATTAAGGTGATCCAAGTTGGGGGACCCTCTTATCGAACCAATCTATTCTTTTTGCTTGCTCAGATTTAGATATACCGAGCCCCCCTCGGCTGGCCAGCCAATGCAACAGTCTGTCTTCGTAATCATAACGGGTCGATCCTCCATTTCGTTCGTTTTAGCAACTCATCCTACTCCCTCCTCAAGAGCTTCCCACGCACGACAGAGGAAGGAACCAACCCGGGCGCTTTGTGGAGGACCAGGACGATTATCCCTGTGAACCCAATTGATAGCTTACGAGTTTACGTCCATCCCTGGTCGGGTACAGTTCCCTTTATCTTCCTCGCCACCCTTCCTTGTAGCCGTCACCCGAATTCGCGCAAGTGTATCTGCATCCCAGGCTTTACGAGGAATGACTTCTCGCGACCAGGCACAATCCCTACACCTAGGAGCACCCTTTCCCGCATATCCATACAATACTCGAGTAGGCGGGTTGAGGTTTGACGTGCGAGGTACCCATCGGAGCGGAGTACCCCACGATCCCAAGAAATAGATAGATGTCTGTCATCTGACGGGTTCGACCGGAAATGCTATGCCTACGCACAAGACTACCCTTCTTCCCGAGAGCTTCGCGGGGACTACTCAATTTGACGACGACGGACGATCCGCCCGTAGGGGGTTTACTGCACAAGGCTCCTGCAGAGGGTGGGTACCCCAGCGAATATAAGATGCTCAGCTCCGCACAACATAGGGATTAGCACGCTTTCGGGAAGAACATGAAATAGTGAAAGATCCGGCATGCGAGACACGGCGATCATGAGAAATTCGCGAATTGGAAATGCTATAACATACTCTTTCCCATAACTTTCCGTACTGGACCAACCTACTGAAATGCAAATAGGGATTAAAAATGTGGTCAATACCACAGAGAATGGGGGGATACCATCTATACCCGTGTACAAATTGATGTTTTCATAAGGAAGCCATCGAATGGTTCCCACAAATTGGGATTCGGCCGTAGGAGAATCAAATTGTATCCGGGGAACAGGGGGGTACGAGAAAGTGAGAAGAGAGGCGCACAGACCAATGAATCGTATCAGTCGTATTCTTGAATTTGGAATGGAAAGAGGAATAATGCTCCCCAGCACGGGACACAGAATAGGACCACTTAGATCGGAATAGCATTCACGAAAAGGTAGTAACATACGAATTGAACATTGAAGGGATTAGTTGGCAATAGAGAAAGATGAGGCGCCTAGTTTCAATAAGAGTCTATCAGTGCAGTGCAAGTCAGCTGAACACCGTTGATAAGGGGAAGAAGAGGGAAGGCTTTTCCGGGAACTCATACCCACCCTGTCCCTTATCAATATGTCCTCCCTCCTGCTCCATCTCCCCTGCCCGAAGCTGCTATGGGCATATGTCATTATGCATTTCTGCCGTAATTACACTTTAGCGGACAACGCTCCTATGGGCATATGTCATTATGCATTCATGAATTATAGCAGTAATTACGGCATGACTCGATATATGTCATTTCGCTTTAGCAGACAATGCATATATGGGCATATGTCATTATGCATGAATGAATGAGATATGTGTCATACCAGATTCGATCGATAGAGAGTTCATGCATATATGGGCATATGTCATTATGCATTCATTCGTTATATACGTAATTACGCTTGAGCACTTAGCATGATTAGATCTGACCTGACATGATGCAAATGAGAGAGATCGATAATGAGAGAGATCGATTCTCACTTCTCTTCGTATGAGATCGCTGGTAATGAATTATATATGTCATTACGCTATCTCGCCCCAAGTTGAATAAGCATCTGAATGTCATTCTGCCTTCGCCGAGCAGCAATCTTGTGAAACCACATGCTCATATATAACTAAGCCGTATCTAGCAACCAAGCTACTTACGGAGGAGGCTTATAAACCGCCCCATTATGGTAACCCTTCGACCCAGGAGGCTTCTTCGGCTTATTCCTATTATCCATCCTCTCCCGAAGGAGAGGTGATCTTACCTGAAGGTAAGTTATAATCAACACAGAGCTAGCTCAGGCTTTGAGGGGCTTTAGGTAAGGCCAGCCAGAGCAATAGGGTAAGGCGTAACGTATCTCACCCGAAAGTAAGTGAGAGGGTATGAATGAAAGGGGTAATGAATGAAATATACCGGGTATGCGGTTATGGGGTCTTCTCTTTCGGCGGCGGTAAGGACTGACTTCTCTGTGGGAAGTACTTCCCTTCTGTTGTCTGATGGGAACATGCAATCATCGTTTCTCACGTATGGCAAATTGGCTCTCTCTTCTGGTGGGAATGGTGGTAGCATGGGTAGATCCAACAGCAGATAAAGGAGGAGATCAAGTAGCAAAGGTAGCAGCAGAGCAAGCACCAGTATGTATGTTTTCTATAGAAGATCTAAAGCTAGCAGTAGTATCCATTGAAGCAATTAAAGCAGTGAAAGATTTAGTTTCTATTTCATAGAGGCCTATTTGCTAACTGAAATAAGTAATCCACACTCCTCGGCGATATGATTTACAGCCTTCACCCTTGGCTTGGAGATGGAGTGATGCCCCACCCAAGTCAACCTTTCCTTCGCATTCCGTATTTGCCGAGCTAATCTCGCTGAATGCGGAACCATATTCCGATAAAGACCAGATCTAAAGCAGTTCGGCTTCGTGAGAAGAGACTCATATAAAATAGACACCAGGTTGGGGGTCTGGCACCAAACGAGTTAGTGAAGATACTACAGATAAGGAAAGGTATCTGTCTGTGGTGGCCCCTTATATTAGACTACTCGCTCGGGTTATACCACTCGCTCGGGTAAGGAAAGGTATCATTGGTTTGGTAAGGAATAGACTATGTCTTACCTGGTAGATAAGGCAGTGCTATCGGGCAGGCAGACCTTCGGGCATGATGGCCGAGGAAGGGATACCAACTACACGAGGCTAGGCAGACCTTGGCACTGGGTATACTTCCTGACTGACTTATGAGGCGTAGCTGGGCATAGCATAAAAAACCCCTTCCTGATACCTGGCCAGGCATACAAATCTAGCAGGCTAGGGCAGCAATCTAGCAGGCTAGGGCAGACGGACTAGCTGTGGTAGTTATTGGAAGGGATCACTAGGTCTTCCCTGAGCTATAGAAGTGACCAGCCTGAGCTATGCAATTTAGGGGAATCAAAGTATAAGTCCCTTCTTTATATAGGTAATTTAGCGCCTTCTTTAGGTAGGCTACCACAGATTTAGAAAGGTAAGGAACGCATTGGTAAGCAAAGGTATCATTGGTCAGGAAAGGTCCAGATATGAGGTTCTATTTTCCATTCAGTCAGAATAAAGAGTACTTCTCTTTATGGATGGAAAGACTTACTAGGCATCCATCAATCAATGCCACACCATAAAGGTGCGAAGCCGCTTGTCCCTCCGGGGGGGCAAGGAGTTCACTTCGTTATGAAAGTCACGGGCTAACAAGTAAGAAGCTAAAGATTTATATAACTTCTTACCTAAGGACTAACAACTTAGGGGCTTGGGAAAGACCTTCCTGGCTACTAGAGACTTACCTGGCTCGGGCTCAGTCAGGTAAAAAAAACAAAAGCAGCATATATATCCTATGCTTGCGCTTGGCTCAGGCTTGATAGAGTGCTTGGGGGTAGCCAGAAAGGAAGCATGCTTGCTTGGGGGGTTGGCTCAGGTAGAGAGAGAGTAGGCTCAGTGAGGGGAAGAAAGAAAAGAATGCTATTCCCGCTACTCAGTTCAGTAAGGTGCTCCGCCCGCTATGCATAGGGAGAGCTCGAGTGAAAGGCCAACCGGAAATAGCGAGATAACCCCTCCGCTGGCTGGGATGACTGGTCTTGCGTGAGCGACTGGTCAATGAACTAGCGATAACCTGCATCATTCATATGCCTATTGCTTAATGCGCGTATATAATGCATGAAGACAGGTCCGCCACTCATTCATCATTCATATGCCTATTGCTTAATGCGCGTATATAAGGTATTCAGGCACTTTGGCGAATACAGCACGAAAGACGAGAAGCACTTGGCCTTTCTGTTCTTTCCCGAAGGGCACTTATCTATGGCACCGGGCACTATCCATCCCGAATACAGGCAAGCACTCACTCCCTGTGTTTCCCTTCTCTTTCCATTCAAGGGTTCGTTCTCTCGTCGTGTCAGTTGGTCACGCGGGTGTCTTTTTCCCTCCTCTCTTGTGCGGGAATGAGACTCCTTCTTTCTGGGTGAGTGTCCAGGGCAGGCGGACTGAAAGCGTACTGAATGCGGGCAGATTGGTTGAGGTCCAACCCTAAGCTTACTTCTCATCATTCACCCTAAGCTTACTTCTCATCATTTCTCCACCCCACAAACTACTGAGACAACGGGGCCTACTAAACAAGACCACGACTGGCATAGCTACTAAGAAAGGGATATGACCCACAAAGCAGTGCTACGTACGACTAGACAGCCGGTGATACGTACCAACATCATCGTGAGACGCGCAAACTCATACCAACTCACATTATACTAGTGGGTGGGCCTATTACGACGTTCTACAAACAACATAAGTGCTACGGTGTCCTACTACCACTGATACGTACTCTACAGCAGTGCTCCAGCTAACCATGGTGTAAAGCAACAGCAGTGATCCATGCGCCCGCTACGAACGGGGCGGTTAACTGCACCCATAGCACCCAACAAAACACGGTGGATCGCAACCATACAACAGAGCTATTCTATGTGGTTCCTTGTCGTGGTGCGATAACAGGTGTCGTTTCATCTCTGGTAACTATACTTGATTGGGCACGACTAGTGAATTGGCTCTAAAACTACGCTGGAGGCAAATGATTCTGAGAAATGTGTTGTCCAGGGGCCTTTCACTTCACTAACCTTGCCAGAGCCTAATTGATCCCTGTGCCCGGGGTAACCCTTCTCCTAACCGCAAGGCAGGCTGGAAACGGAGGCTTAAGCCCTTAAACCAGGCGAGCGAGGATACGTTTACTTAGAAAGAAGCTACCTTCCACTAAACCCACCTATCCTCCACGGGAACAACAATGTGGTAGCGGATTTCCCTCCAATTCGTTCTGCCGCGAATAATGGCCCACCCATATCCTCTGCTTGGAAGGAGGACGATATACTGATCTAGATCCGCGTGGCCCTTGGTATCTTATAAATCAATGAACGAATCAGTTGATTGCTTCTTTGCTTATTGGTGATTGGTGAGCATGAAGATTGAGCCTCGAGATTCAGGAGGGAAAATGCATTTGCTCTTATTAGACAATGCAATTATCGCACTTTTGGGAGGAGCTATTGGTAGGAGTGTGGCCCCAATTAAGGATAACTCCGCATTATTACGTCAGTTTTGGCACTGGTGATGTTTACCAACCATGATCTTGTCTAATTCATACGCTCTCACTGCGAAGAGTGCATTCTATATATAGACGAAACGATTGACTAAACGGCGTCGGGAAACAGTATCGTATGGAATTGTGCACGAGTACTTAGGAAGTGCAGCACTGCGAGACTATGACATTCCATTAGTATATCATGAGTGGTACCACGTATTCCCCCTCCTTATAGAAGCTGGGGATTCCAAGTTAGATTCCATAATAGTTAGGAGGTACCCGGACGAAAGAAAGGAGCTTCATGAAAGATGGTTTCAACCCAGTTGAACGGCAGCGTCTCCAAGGGGAACTGGAGGATGTAACATTTCTCCTGCCCTAGAAGCCACCGGTTCTGAAACTGTACAGCGACAGATTGAGCACGAATTCAGGCGACCGTTGAGGTGAGGGATAGGTTCTAAACAAAGCCGGATGCTACACGGGAATAACCATGGCTGGGACGCTCTGGAAACTACCTAGTTCAATTCGAGTGACGCAAACTAGATAACGAACGAGGGAGAGATTTGACCACTCTACCTATTACCGTGTACGGCAGAAGATTGACCTGAAGCGGATGTGGAAAACATCTCGGATCAACGAGGCGCTGTCAAGACATACATAAATCGAACATAGGCGCAACATGGAGAACCACAAAAACACCCCTAGGATCACTAAACTCAACAGTGGGAACAAAATGGGAATAGCTTCAGATAGACACACGGACAGGCAGGCTGCAGAACTATATATCCATAAATCAGACATACCATAAAACCACCCACCTCGACCGGATCAGGCCCGGTCACGTAAACCACCAGCTTCACCAACCAAATGGTCTTGGACAGAGACCTGCTGCTTACTGCCCACGGAAACATCCGATCCCCGATTCGAGAAACCTCACTACTTATGCGTTTTCAGCATAATATCTTGCTTGCCTTTGCTTGCCGGATGGGGGGGATTCATTCGCCCGTCGGCATCGGCAGCAAGCAAAGAGGTTGCGTGCATCAATCAACAAACAAGAGAAAGGCAATCAGTCGAGCCTGCTTGCGCATCCATATGCTCATATATAACTACCACCATAACAATGACTGGTCTTTCTTCTCTCTCTAGCTAGGAAATCACTCTCATTATATATGTCATTACGGCAGCATCTGAATCTCTATTTTATGAAGCCGCAACTACCACATGCTCATATATAACTAACTACGCCGTATCTAGCAACCAAGCTACTTACGGAGGCGGCTTATCCACCTTCTTAGAATGTTTATCCCTACGGCGCTGCTCCCTTCGTAGTTTCTTATCAGACTTCACCTTAGAACCATGTGTAGGGTGCTTGAACTGAGGAGGTCTAAGGTAAGGAAGCCGATTGAACCCTAGCTATAAGGTCAGGGGATTTGATTTCACTGTTCCACGAAGCTAGGGAAGGTAAGCCCAAAAGGATATTAACCAACTACTGTCTCGTAGCTATCATTTCACTAACATTTTGTATAACTAAATATTGACTAAGGTCAGGGGATTTCATTCAAGCACAAGGTCCCATTCAATATCCAATAGAAATCATATACTTTATAGCTCCATCGCGTAAACCACCATCGTAAGCTATAAATCCCATGATGGTTAGTCCACCTGCTCCATGAGTTGTCCCCCTCCGTTCTCCATGACTGGTTGTCCCCCTGCTCCATTGGTCTGTCTCCCTGCACATGAACAACAAAAGAGAGGTTGGTCCCCATCCCAATGGTCCACCAAGAATGAAATCTCTTATTCGTATGATCTAAAGAAAAGAAAGAGTCTGGGTGTAAGTTGTTGGATATATATATGTTTCTCTAAAGACCCTTGTAGTGAGAGCTGAGTTAGACTTTCTGGTATATAAACCTATTGCATGAAAAGCAGGCGAAGGATCGAGCTCACATCGTGTTTTGGAACCTGCTTCAATGGCCGGAATCAAAACCTGAGTTTGAACTTCTTAGGTGTGTTATGTCCTGAAACGTGTTGACTCGAGCGGCAATAACCTGCGTTTGAACACGTTCTCTGCCAATTTCTTTGTTCACTTAATACCTTGCCTGGACAAGCGACTACGTTCCTCTCCCTCTTGGTCGAGCGACTACGTTCCTCAAAGCCTTAGCTCTGCGAGTTTGAAGGGTTTACCTTTCAGGACCTTGAGCATAGCAAAAAGCTCATTCAAATGGTGGGTACGGGTTATTCGTTCCCAGAGCTAGGCAGTACCATACTTACCGGACCGAATTTGTGGGGGCAAGAGTTTATGATTCCAGCTTATCCGGCCCACCTAACATCCCTTAAGCACAAATGATAAGGTACAACAAGGGAGGGTTTTCCAGTGAACGATCCATCGATAAGATATGAGAATATTGATTACCCGCGTATATCTGTTTACATCTCTTTTTCTTACTTATATGCTTCGACAAAGAGGCTATCGTCGGGTCCTGGCCTTCCTGGATACGTAAAAGGTATAGGGTTGTGTGGGTGTTTCGTGAAGTGGGGGACAGCGTTATCTATTATTTAAGGCAGGGTTCCGGCATAATAATACCACCAATACCCATGTTACCCTGCTGCCTCGCAATCACCTTGCGAACTTGCTCGAGGTAGGTAGGAAGGGCTGATCTGTCTCCTCTCCTCTCTACGCGTTCGTGAAAGACGAGCCCCTTACCCCCTCGTAGTGCTAAGCTCGCGGCATAATTACATATATAATTCTATATCTGTTTGTATACGATATTCTTCGAACATGTTGCGGAAGTTAGTGAAACACTAGACAACTCATCAACTACTACCCTTCTACCCTTCTACCCATACAGCCCAGCTAGCCCATCCATCAGACTCAGACTCTTGACCCTTATACTGCTTAGACTCACTCTATATACTTATAGCTATAGACCCTTCCTACATCTACCTATCTGCCTATCTGCCTAACCCAACTAACCTATACACCTGCTACCTATCTAACCTATATTACCTACCTGCCTAGCCTACCTTTCTTACATACCTATCTTACCTACACACCTAACCCACCTAACCAGATGGAAGCGGTGTCTCTCTTCCGCTCCAGACCATAGGATCTTACTTGGCGGAGCTTTTTGAACTTTTAGCTCCTATTTCTTCTAATGAATTCTCTCTATTCCATATTATTGTGCGAAGAAATCTACATTGTGTTAGAGAATCTTGACTGCTGGGCACTGCGGTATCGATTGGAAGGGAGGTAGGGAGATTGGTGGGATAGCTAGGAAAGGCCCTCTCGGCTGACCATCCTGCCCGCAGGAGCATGCATGTTACTACAAGTTCTCGACTAATGGATCATCCGCTGACCATCCATCTCATCTGGTGCTTCTAAGATCAGTTCATAGGTTGTAAAGCACTAAATAGAGTCTCCTAGCAGCAGTCTGAAGCCTGTCCATCCATTCCAATGAGGCTCTCTGATGAACCATAATAAAGCCATCCGATAGTTCAAGCTGAAGTTCTGTATGATATATGCCTAAAGGGAAACCAACCCTCCCTCTCGGGACCATACCATCCCTGCAGGAGCATGCTACTTATAAGTTCGACCATCTATCCGGGGTGCTTCTAAGAGAAAGAAGTTCATGTTCTAGGGTGAGCTTGCCGAACTCTCGACTAAAGGCCGCCATCGCTCGACCAACGCTAGTTACTTATTTGAGAGGGGCACCCAATAAGTCAATTGAACTTGAATCCAATTCATTGGCTGCCGTAATGACATATATAATGAGAGTGATTTCCTAGCTAGAGAGAAGAAAGACCAGTCATTGTTATGGTGGTAGTTATATATGAGCATGTGGTAGTGAAAGAGAAAGCTTCGTAG
>Ga0213496_10000054_pt1 | contig 12417 bp, 3 predicted proteins | sample Lodgepole_Yose_2_FD_150977 | JGI IMG/M metagenome (GOLD analysis project Ga0213496, IMG submission 150977) | Leaf-associated microbial communities from Pinus contorta in Yosemite National Park, California, United States - Lodgepole_Yose_2 | ecosystem: Host-associated > Plants > Phyllosphere >...
TAGTGTAAGCTTTTTATGGTTTTGTGCTTCTTATTATCAACTATTAATATTTCTCTAAAGTTATTATAAGTGATGAAAGGGAGCTACTTCTTCAAGCTTATTATAAGTAACCAAATAGAGCTAGCTTCATTTCTCTATGTTATTTCATTTTTATGTATTCAATAATATATATATATATCATATTTTCATTTAGGTTTCAATACATTTTTTACATGTCTTTATTTAGGTGTCAATAATAATAGATTTACTCTTAATTTTGACATGCATTTTTTAATTTGAAAATTACATGTTTTTAATATCAAATTATATGTTTACTATTTCAAATGTGATTGGTAACTCAAAGTTAAGATGAAATCAAAATTAATTATATCAATAAACATGTTTCTTTTAAAATAGAATAAAGATTCCAAAACTTTAATTTAGTTATTAGTCATTATTAGATTTATGTTAGGACCATTAAATCTTTCATTATTTTTTTAGTGGTATACGCAAACCAAGGACTGAGATTTATGTGCAAGGTAGTTATGCTTTTTTTGTCATTTTAGTGAAGCTGATTAATTAATTAAATATGATATGAGCAAGTTTCATATTAAATGAGTTATGTATTGTTGCATACCCTATTTAGACATTAAGAAACTCCTTCATTGATAAACATCTTCTTCCATGCTTTCCGAAATAAGTATATATTTAACTTATAGTAATAATAATAATAATAATAATAAAATAGTTAATTTCATAATTTTTTAAATTTTTCCGACATGAGATGTTTTAGGAGTCACTAGCCATTAATTTTATATAATTGTGCTAGTACGTAAATTTCTATTAAAAATGTGTTAGTTTTCTTAATATTGATAATTTAAATACATTTCAAATATTTTATAGCTACATTAATACAAAGGTTTTAAATATTTGAAATTACATTTTATAGTGAATTACTCCAGTGTTTACCACTCTTTCTTAATGATATGGAGAGTGAGATAATCTATCTTATTTTGGTTATTGGATTTGCATGTTTAAATATTTTTAGTATAGAGCCTTCTCAAATACCATGCACACTTTGCTTTGTATTGTTATTTATAATAGAGTCTTCTCAAAATAACATGCACACTTTACTTTGTATAGTTTAAAGTGTAGAAAGAATTTTGACTGTCTTTTGGTTCTTGCTTCACCTTTATTTTTGTTGTTGTTGTTGTAATTTTAGATATATTTTGTTAATTTTTTTTAGTTTTTATACATATTCAATAACTAAATGTTTATCCTATAAGGCGAGAAAGCAAATTCATAGTTTAGAGAATCTATTCCTTTGAGAAAACTATTCTCCAATCTTGCATCCTTGTATTTTCCAAACAACCATGATTTACTCTAGAGCGCTATATGATTTAAAAGATTATTCCTTTTCACTATACCACAGATTATGTACTTGACATATACAAATATATTCGCATGGTATGCATGCCCACTATAGAGTAGATTCATTGCCATTTTGAGAACAATTTTGTATTTATATATAAAGTGATGTCTACTAAAAATATCAAATGTTACATTGTATTTATCCTTGGGTTGATGTTGTATTTCAAATGAGTACCATATAACAAGAAACAACTCAACAAGACTACACCCCCCATAATAAGAACTTTCTTTTACCAGTTATTTTTCTTTTGAACTAATGCAATGATATATATTAAATGACCTGTATACACATTAATCCATGATAAGCATCAGAACACTTACCCCATTATACATCTCACATTACCAACTCAACAAGACTAAACCCCCGATAATAAGAACTTTTACTAGTTTTTTTTCTTCTGAACTAGTGCAACCTTATAAATTAAATGACTTGTATACACATTAATCCATGAGAAGCATCAAAATACTTACCACATTATACATCTAATATTAATCAGATAAAAAAGAGTCATAAAATTTAACTAAATTATAAATTTATTTTAAATTCTTATCCCTACTTTACCATGAAAATTCTTAACTCAAGTAAATATATCTTCTTACAACACTATGGGCCAATGCGATGACTTATTAATACCACATGTCCAATGTGACATATGCTGATATGATGTTTTCTTTAATTAAACAATTTGACATCAATTAATTACAAGAGCATAATGAACTTGGAGATAAATCTTAACCCTTGATATGTGAATACTACTATGACCATTCTAGCATATTCCATAAAGGTTAAATCTCTAACATTCACCTAATAATTGATAATAATTAAATTGAAAGTGTGAGACGCTTATTCTCAAATAAACATGCCTATTATTGTAATAAGAAATATGTACAATGTAATCATTTAGGTCATGACTTCTCTCCTTTATGACCTAGACTTACTCTTTATGACTTTTCTCCTTTATAACTTAGTTATTGTCCATTGTGGAGTATAAGGTCATCATCCAGTGAATATGGAGGACTTGTTACAACTAACAAGACTTATATTACGCATTTATATGGATAACAATATAGGGATGCTACAAAATCATGGATTTTGTATTTTCCATTTTTTTAAATTTAGTACAATAAAGAAAAATAGACACATACCTTGAAAACTTGAAACATCCTTATCATAGATAAAAATAAAGTCATTACTTATCAGGATTAGAACCATCTTCTTTAGAAGACATAATTGGTAATAATATGTATATCTTTAGATTGATATTTATTTTTAGTATTGGAAGATTTTTGTTCCCTGTGTCTTTCCTTAGCTTGAATTTAAGTTTTGACTTTCTTATTTTGATGGACAAGCTCACTAATAGACTTTTCATGACATGGGACAATCAACAAGTTTTGTCAGTACCAATACATGTTCTTACTTTAGCCTCATTCAAATGGATGTTGGTTCGAGGCTATCACGATAAAAAGTGACATCAACACAAAAATCCCAAATTATCTTAGACATGTCGCCTATTTCGTTTTGGCAAGATTTCAGGATGAGCATCAATATGGAAAAACTCATCATTTCTAGGAGTATTCTATTGTCTCTTTTGCCTTGCTCAAGAATTTTTTCTCTGGATCTGTTTAATCTTAACTTCAGATAGAGGGTTTTGTTCTAATTGATTGATCTCTTCTTCATGTGCGGGTTCTTTTGGTAAAATTTTGGCCCAGAGACTTACCCTGGAGGGTTTCACTTCCCTTTTATCCCTAAATTCCTATTTTAATTCCATATGTTAGGTAGTAGTAACCTTGTTTATGCTTCTAGTTCAGAAAACACTAGTAGGTCTCAGCGTTTCAATGTTATTATCATTTGAAACACACGAGTTTTCTTCATGAACTCATTTTTCACAATCATTCTATGCTGAATGACAATGTGGCAATTGAATAAGATCGCCCAGTAAAGGATTTTGTGCATCAATATCTGAGGAATTAAAACAATTGGTTAATTGTGGTTCTTCAAAACCATTTTGATCCAGGAAATGATCATACTCATCCCCTGTTTTTTCCAAATGATGTCTAAATAGAATATAGATGAAATTGTGGGGAAAGAGTGATCTTTTAGAGTTCTTGCGACGTGACTGGTATGTGCAAGAAATTTTACTTAGAATTTTATATAGATAAAGAGGAAAATTAAGTTTATGGAAGAGAAATTCCATTAACAACCTTTTATTATAACTAAAAACTAGTATGTTTCACCCTTCACAAGTAACATACTAATGAAAAAAACCACTAAACTGTGCCATTTAGATTTCAATGAGGAAATTTCCATACCTTTCAGATGATATCCACAAACATTATTGACGATAAGTTTTTTCGAGGGAATGTCACACGGTGAACAATTTTTAGACTGTTTCTCTCTCTGAAAGGGAAGATGAGTAGTTGTTGCAATGAGATCAATATTTGTAGCCATCTCTAGATCACCCACTTGAGAATTCTTCATATCAAAAGAAGATGTAAAACCTTGACAATCCCGTTACTATAAATAACTCATGAAAATGTTCCAATGCACATCATCCATGTAGTGATATTGGATCATACATATAATATATTAACATATTACAACATTTTCCATTAAATAACTGGTCATATTCCATATCTTGGTTCATTCTTCGGGAAAATAGTGTCATCCCCATAGTTTTCCAAGACATTTATAATCATGTCATCTAGATGTCCATGATAGTACTTATTCAGATTACATGTCAATGGAATAAGTGATTATACTCTCCAAACAAATTGGTATTTTATTTATACCTTATTCATTTTGGGTATTATTCCTCTAGAATCTAATAATTTATCATACACTCCATATAGAGTGGCATTTACTTCTCAACTATAATATTTTTTTTAATATTTCAAAAAATATATTTATTTTACTAATTATATTTAGGTAATTTTTGACCTTATCTTATTTAAAATTTAATTATAAACCAAAAATATAATTTTAAAATATTAAATTTATGTAGTATGAATTAAATTTTATTTTTAACCCTAAATTTATCAAACAACACAAAACTATTTCAATATCATATCTAATATTTTTTTTTGAAACGATAACTTTTATTTATGGAGGGGCAAAGCTTATTAAAACACATGAGTTTATATATATAGAAGTTGAGTTTGTCTAGTGGGGAGCGATTTTCTATATAGAAGGGCCAAGCTACTTTATGAAGGATGTAATTCTTGTGCAAAATTGACTTCAACATTAACCCTATTAGCCACAATTATAGCCAAAACATGCCAAATTTCTTATTTACTCATAATTTCCAAATGGAGTGATTTCCATGTATTTTTACTCTCCAAATTAATAAAGAACTTGGCTAAGCTATCGTTGTTCATTCTTTTTATAAGGGTTTCATATTTGGAAACATGCAAATGTTTGAGTAAATGTATCTACCATCAATGTTCTCTTCTTTGAATAAAAAGTGTTTGAAGAAACGTTTTCATGCAAAGTGTTTTTGAAAATGTATGAAAGAAAATTTTGAGAATTACTACAAGATTCACTCGGTGTTTTAGTTGGTGACATCAAGGATCATGATTGTGTAAAATAATTTATTGAACCCTTATAAACCCTAAACCTCAAACCCTAAATCCCAGACCCTAAACCCTAAGCATTTTATAACAATTTAAAAAGAGTTTTGTCATTTTTATTTAAGTGTTTATTAAAAGAATTTACTAAAGTGTTATAAACCCTCAACCCTAAATTGTAAACCTCAAACCTTCAACCCTAAACTCTAAACCTAAAGCCCTAAACCCTAAACTCTACACTCTAAACCCTAAACCTTAAACCACAAACCCTGAACCCTAGATGCAAAACCATAATAATTTTATAAGATTTTAAAAAACATATTGTAACATCTATTTAAGTTTTTATTAAAATCATTTACTAAACTGTTATAAACCCTACAATCTATACACCAAACCCAAAACCATAAACCCTAAACCCTAATTATTTTATAAGATCTTAAAAAAAATCTAACTTTTATTTAAGTCCTTATTAAGAGGATTTACTAAAGTCTTATAAACCCTAGACTCTTAAGGCTAAACCCTAAGCAATTTATAACATTTTAGAAAGTGTTTTTTAACTTTTATTTAAGTGTTTATTATAAAGATTTACTAAAGGCTTGTAAACCCCAAACCCTAAGAATTTTATAGCATTCTAAAAAGAGTTTTGTAACTTTTACTTCTGTTTTTATCAAAATAATTTACTAAGGTGTTATAAACCCAAAACCATAAAAATTAAACCCTAAACTGTAAACCCTAAAACAAAAAACCCAAACCTTAAACGCTAAACCCTAAGAATTTTATAGCATTTCAAAAGTGTTTTGTAACTTTCATTTAAGTGTTTATTAAATTTTAATACTAAATTGTCATAAACCCTAAACCCTAATCCCTAATACCTAAACCCTGAAACCTAAACCTTAATTAATTTATAACATTTAAAGAGTGTTTTGTAACTTTTGTTTAAGTGTATATTAAAAAGATTTAGTAAAGTGTTATAAACGCTAAACCCTAAATGTTAAAGCTTAAGAATTTTATAACATCTTAAAAACTACTTAGAACTTTTATTTAAGTTCTTATTAAAAGAATTTACTAAAATGTTATAAAATGTCAATCCTAAACCTAAACCCCAAACCCTAATCCATAAACCATAAACCCTAAGAATTTTATGAGTATATATAATAGGAGAAGACCACACTTGGGTATGTGAGTGTAGGAGGGAGAAAATTGTGGTACATGAGATACCTGACCTTTGTTTTAGCACCCTTCTTAATAAACCTATTTCCTTTTATTTATTTTTCTTCATAAATCCTCGAGGCTCAATGGGATGACTGAATTATGTGTAATAGGTAGCAGCGGATACCCCCTTAAGGTGGGGTGGTTCATCCCTACACCCTAAACCCTAAACCGAAAATATTAAAACTTAAACCCTAAGCATTTTATAAGTGTTTTAAATGCTAAACTGTAAACCCTAATCCCTAAAGCCTAAACTACAAATGTTTAACCCTAAACCCTAAACCCTAAACGCCAAACCCTAAATCCAAACCCTAAATTCTAAACACTAAACCTTAAACCCTAGGCATTTTATAACAATCCTAAAAACATTTTCTAGCTTCTATTTAAGTGTCTACTAAAAACATTTACCAAAGTGTTGTAAACTCTAAACCCTTAACTATAAAACATAAAACCCTAAACCCTATGTATTTTATAACATTTTAAGAAGTGTTTTGTAAATTTTATTTAGATGTTTATTAAAATATTTACTAAAGAGTTTTAATCCCAAAACTCTAGACTCTAAACCCTAAACCCTAGACTTAAAAGCCTAAACCCTAAACCCTAAAATGCAAACCCTAAACCCTAACCATTTTATAACATTTTAAAAACACTTTTGCAACTTTTATTTAAGTGTTTATTAAAATAATTTTCTGAAGTTTTATAAACCATAAACCCTAAACCCTAAGCCCTAAAACTAGAACTCTAAACCCTATAGCCTAAACCATATACCACAATCATTTTATAACATTTTAAAAAGTGTTTTGTAACTTTTATTTAAGTGTTTATTAAAAGAATTTACTAAAGTGTTATAAACCTTAGAACTAAACCTTAAACCCTAAACCCTAAGAATTTGATAAACCTTAAACACTCTACCCTAAACGCTAAAACCTAAAACCCAAACCCTAAACCCTACACCCTAAACCCCAAACCCTAAACCCTAAACAATAAATGCTAAGCATTTTATAACATTTTAGAAATTGCTTTGTAAATTTTATCTAAGTGTTTATTAAAATCTTTTACGAAAGTGTTATAAACCCTAAATTCAAAATTGTAAACCGTAAATCGTAAACCCCAAACAATAAACCTCAAACCCTTAACTCTAAACCATAAACACTAAGAATTTTATAACATTTTAAAAATTAGTCAGTAACTTTTATTTAAGTGCTTATTAAAAGCATTTACTCAAGTGTTATAAACCCTAAAACTTAAACTCTAAACCTGAAACCCCAAACCCTAAACCTTAAACCTAAACCATAAATCCTAAGCATTTTGTAACATTTTAAAAACCATTTTGTAACTTTTATTTAAGTTTTTATTAGAAGAATTTACTAAAGTGTTATAATCCCTAAAACCCAAACCTAAACCCTAAACCTAAAACCCAAAATCAAAACCCAAAACCCCAAACCCTAAGCATTTTATAACAGTTTGAAAATCATTTTGGAACTTTTATTTTAAGTCCTTATTAAAAGCATTTACTAAGGTCTTATAATCCCTAAACCTTAAATCCCAAAAACCAAACCGTAAACAATTAACCCTAAGCATTTTATATCATTTTAAAAAGAATTTTGTAACTTCTATTTAAGCCAAGATTAAAACCATTTACTAAAGTCTTATAAACCATCAACCCTGAATGCTAAACCACCCTAAACCCTAAACCCCAAACCCTAAATGTCAAAACCTAAATCCTAATCATTTCATAACATTTTAAAAATAATTTTGTAGCTTTTATTACAATGTTTATTAAAATAATTTACTAAAGTGTTATAAACCCTAAACACTAAACCCCAAACTCTAAACCCCAAACCTAAAACCCTAAACCCTAAACCTTAAATCCAAACTCGAAGAATTTTATGAAATTTCAAAAGGTGTTTTGCAAATTTTATTTAAGTGTTTATTAAAATCATTTACTGAACCCTGTAAACCCTAAAACCCAAACCCTAAACCCTAAGCATTTTATAACATTTTAAAATGAGTTTTTTTCACTTTTATCTAAGTCTTTATTAAAAGAATTTACTAAATCGTTATAAACCCTAAATCCTAAAACATGAACCATAAACCCTAAACCCCAAACCCCAAACCCTAAATACTAATCATTTTATAACATTTAAAAAAGTGTTTCGTAACTTTCATTTAAGTGTTTATTAAAAGCATTTTCTAGCGTGTTATAAAACCTAAACCCTAAACCCTAAACCCTTATAATTTTATAACATTTTAAAATTTGTTTTCTAGTTTTTTTAAAGTGTTTATTAAAATAATTTACTAATGTCTTATGAAACCTAAACCCTAAGCCCCAAACACTACACTTGACACCCTAAAACCTAAACCCTATGTATTTTATAACTTTTTAAAAAGAGTTTTCTAAATTTTATTTAGGCGTTTATTAAAAGCATCTACTAAAGTGTTATAAACCCTAAAACCTAAACCATAAGCATTTTAAAATATTTTAAAAAGTGTTATGTAACTTTTATTTAAGTGTTTGTTAAAAGCATTTACTAAAGTGTTATAAACCTTAAACCGTAAACCTGAAACCGTAAACCGTAAAGCCCCAAACCCTAAAACCTAAACCCTAATCATTTTATAAAATTTTGAAAGCATTTGAAACTTTTATATAAGTGCTTATTAAAAGAATTTACTAAAGTGTTCTAAATCCTAAACCCAAAACCCTAAATCCCAAACCACAAAATCCCAAATGCTAAACCCTAAACACTCAGAATTTTATAACATTTTAGAAAGCGTTATGTAACTTTTACTTAAGCATTTATTAAAAGAATTTGCTAAAGGGTTATAAAACCCAAACCCTAAACCCCAAACCCCAAACCATATATCTATATGCTTAAAGCCTAAAGGATAAACCATAAAATCATTTAGTAAGGTCTTATAAACCCTAAACCTTAAAGCCTAAATTCTGAAAGAATTTACTAAGGTCTTATAAACTCTAAACCCTAAACTCCAAAACCTAAATCCTAAACCCTAAGCCCTAAACCCCAAACCCTAAAACCTAAATATTTATAACATTTTAAAAAGTGTTTTGTAACTTTTATTTAAGTGTTTACTAAGCATTCAGTAAAGTGATATAAACCCTAAACCCCTAATCCCTAAACCCTAAAAAACCATAAACCCAAAACCTAAAAAGCCCTAAACCCTAAAAACCCCAAAAAACCATAAACCCTAAAAACCATTTTTTAACTTTTTTAGAAGTGTTTATTAAAATAATTTATTAAAGAATTATAAACCATAAACCATAAAACCTAATACCCACACCCCAAAACTAACCCCTGAACCCTAAACCATAAGCACTTTATAACATTTTAAACCCCAAACCCTAAACCCTAAGTATTTTATAACATGTTAACAAGCGTTTGTAACTCTTTTTTAGTGTTTATTTAAAGAATTTACTAAATTGTTATAAAACCTAAACCCTAAGCATTTTATTACAATTTACCAATCATTTTGTAACGTTTTAAAACCCTAAACCCTAAACATTTTATAACATTTTAATAAGAATTTTGTGACTTTTAAACCCTAGACACTAAAACCCACACACTAAGATTATTATAAAATTTTAACAATAGTTTTGTAAATTTTTTTAAAGTGTTTATTCAAATAATTTACTAAAGTGTTCCTCAAACCTAAACCCTAAGCATTTAATAACTTTCTAGAATCCATTTTGTAACTTTTTTCTAAGTACTTATTAAAAGGATTTACTTAAGTTTTATAAACCCTACATCCTAAGCTATAAACCCTAAGAATTTTATACATTTTAAACCCTAAACCCTCAACATTTTATAAAATTTTAAAAAGTGTTTTGTAACCTTTTTTTAATTGTTTATTAAAAGAATTTATTGAAGTGTTATAAGAGCTCAACCCTAAACACCTCAACCCTAAACAATAAGAATCTTATAATATTTTAAAAAGTGTTTTCACACTTTTTTAAAGTGTTTATAAAATGAATTTACTGAAGTCTTGTGAACCCTAAACGCTAAATATTAAGAATTTTATAACATTTAAAACCCAAAACCCAAAACCCTAAACCCTGAACTCTAAACCCCAAGTATTTTATAACATTTTAGCAAGCATTTTCTTACTTTTTAAAAAAAAATTATTAAAATTATTTACTAAAGTGTTATAAACCCTAAACCCTAAACCATGAGCATTTTATAGATTTTAAAAGTAAACCCTAAAGCCTAAGCATTTTATAACATTTTAACAAGAATTTTGTAGCTTTTATTATGTTGTTATTAAAATAATTTATGAGCGTTATAAATCCCAAACCCTAAACCATAAACCCTATCCCTAAGAATAAGAATTTTATAACATTTTAAAATACATTTTTTAACTTTTTAAGTGTTTATTAAAATAATTTACCAAAGGGCTATAAACTATAAACTTTAAACTCTAAACCCTAAACCCCAAACCCCAAACCCTAAACTCTTAAGACTTAAGCATTTTATGATGTATTAAAAATAATTTTGTAAGTTTTATTTATGTGATTATTAAGAGAATTTACTATGGTGTTATAAAACTTAAACTCTAAACCCTAAACCTAATCACTTAATAACATTTTAAAAAGTATTTTGTAACCATTTTTAAGGGTTTACTAAAAGCACTTAATAAAGTTTTATAAACCCTAAACCCTAAAACTGTAATATGACACCCCAAACCTTAAACCCTAAACCCTAAGCAATAAACCCTAAACCCCAAAACCCAAACCCTAAACTCTTAAGACTTAAGCATTTTATGATGTATTAAAAATAATTTTGTAAGTTTTATTTATGTGATTATTAAGAGAATTTACTATGGTTTTATAAAACTTAAACCCTAAACCCTAAACCTAATCACTTAATAACATTTTAAAAAGTATTTTGTAACCATTTTTAAGGGTTTACTAAAAGCACTTAATAAAGTTTTATAAACCCTAAACCCTAAAACTGAAATACGACACCCCAAACCTTAAACCCTAAACCCTAAGCAATAAACCCTAAACCCTAAACCCTAAACACTATGCCGGAAACCTAAACCATAAACCCCAAGAATTTTATAACAATTTAAGAAGAATTTTGTAACTTTTATTTAAGTGTTTATTAAAAGAATTTAATAAAGTGTTATAAACCCTAAACCATAAACACAAAACCCTAAACCCTAAACACGAAAGCATAAACTCTAAACCCCAAAATGTAAACCCTAAACCCTAAATCCCAAACCCAAAACCATAAACCCTAAACCGCAAACCCTAGACCCTAACCATTTATAACATTTTAAAAATTGTTTTGTAATTTTTATTTAAGTGTTTCTTAAAAGCATTTACTAAAATATTGTATACCCTAAACACTAAAACCAAAACCTAAACCCTAACCCCAAACCTTAAACCCTAAACCCTAAACCATAAATCCCAAACCCGAAACGCTAAACCCTAATCATTTTATAACATTTTAAAAACTATTTTGAAACTCTTATTTAAGTGTTTATTTAAATCATTTAGTAAAGTCTTATAAACCCTAGTTCCAAATAATCCACCTAAGCTTTAACTCTCGCATTACAAAGAAGGGCTACAATATGATTACATCAAGAAGATATGGATGATTTATGACTATGTTGTGAGAATGATGACACTCTCCCCATTTTATAAGATAGATCAGTTAGGCATATAATAGAAAATGGATCAATTGCGCAAAAACCTAATAGAATTTATTACAGTATATCCACATAAGGGTAGTTTAGTGAAGATGTACATGTGTCATGTGGTGGTTGGAATCCACCTCCAAAGTTTCATGGTCTCTAAGCTAAGGATCAACATTTCAAGCACTCCTCGTGACATTGTTTTGTGCTCTCTAAAAGAGGATCCAAGCTTTAATTCTCCGCACCATGTCCTAATTCAAAACAAACTCCAAGTATTGCACTCTCCAAGAAAGAATCCCTCAATACAACCACTCATCATCTTAGACTCTGACATGTGCTTGTAGTGGTCCTAAGGATGAGTGATTTTACTCCTAGTGCATATTATGATGATCCAGACTTATGCAGGAATGCAACAGAATAAAAATATAAACATAAACATAAAGTTGAAGCAGAAATAAAACTTCATGTCATTAATCTCAAAGAATTTAAATATGCTTACATACAAAATGGAAATAAACTAGCTTGGGAAATGGTAGCTTATCTCAATGAAGATATGTGGTGGACACATGTTGCAATTAC
>Ga0213496_10000057_pt1 | contig 11158 bp, 7 predicted proteins | sample Lodgepole_Yose_2_FD_150977 | JGI IMG/M metagenome (GOLD analysis project Ga0213496, IMG submission 150977) | Leaf-associated microbial communities from Pinus contorta in Yosemite National Park, California, United States - Lodgepole_Yose_2 | ecosystem: Host-associated > Plants > Phyllosphere >...
ACGCACCCTCTCCTGGACAGTCGAGTGTGCTTACGCACCCTCACCATATGAATAGTGAGTGTGCTAACGCACCCTCTCCTGGACAGTCGAGTGTGCTTACGCACCCTCACCATATGAATAGTGAGTGACCCCTCTCCTTGACAGTCGAGCCCCTACCGGTCCTCACCATATGAATAGTGAGTGGCTCCGCCCCTCTCCTTGACAGTCGAGCCCCTACCGGTCCTCACCATATGAATAGTGAGTGTGCTAACGCACCCTCTCCTGGACAGTCGAGTGTGCTTACGCACCCTCACCATATGAATAGTGAGTGTGCTAACGCACCCTCTCCTGGACAGTCGAGTGTGCTTACGCACCCTCACCATATGAATAGTGAGTGGCTCCGCCCCTAAAGAATATAGGGCCCTATAAAGTAGTAGGGGCGATGGCGGCCCCCCTCTCAAATAAGTAACTAAGGTGCGAAGCCGCTTGTCCCTCCGGGGGCAAGGGCAGTCGAGTGTGCTTACGCACCCTGCCGGTGATGGCGGCCCGGTGGTCGAGCAACTCAAGTTGAAATTGACTTATTGGGCTCTCAAATAAGTAACTAAAAGGCGGTGGTCGAGCCGATGGCGGCCTTTCAGTCGAGCCATGCGTTAGCATCCTCTCCTTTTAGTCGAGCGATTTTCATTCCTCACCTAACGACTTAATTGAAGGGGCTGGTCATTATATATGTAATTACGCTTTAGGCTCTCATAATCGATCGTACCCTATATATCGTATACAAATAGATATATCTCATTATATATGTCATTATGCTTTGACTTTTTGAGGGGAAGAAATAGAAGGCTTACTGAAAGGTCCGGGTGGAAAAAAATAGTGAGAAGGGTTGGGTTGGTCCTTTCAGTTTGAGGGGAAGAAAATAGTATCCTGAAAGGTATTACCAGGCGGGTTGGGATAACCTACAAAAATTCTGAACACAAATACACAAATTCTGCAGAAAGGTTGTTTACCCTGGATTGGAGTCTGCTGATCAATCAGACAAAGGTCCCCAGCCAATAAAGAAATAAAGAAATGATTTGATTATATTTCAATACTAAGTAGAATTAGCTTTGTAATTGTAATGTTTAGCAATTAGATTCCAATACGTGAATATCGCTTTATTTAAGCAATCCTTGAGTGATTCCGTCCACCCACCATGCATGGGAAAGAGACCTGACCAGCCCATTCTCGTTTCCCCACGCACTTACGAATGATGAAAGTAAGTTCCTGGCTCTCAGAAGCAGTCAAGTTCGCACTGGTCTGGGCCTGGGGGGGGTGGGTAAAGATCGAAGGGGGGATTTGGTTACAATTCCTATTGACGCCAGCTACCTATCGGATCTAACAACCGGTGAAGAGAGAGAATGATCCTGGAACATGAAGAAGCATCGCGAATAGACATCTCGTTTGTGAGGCCACTTGCGGGCATTTTCTGCTACTTACTAGGGACGTATCCACGACCAGTGCTATTCGGACCTCTTGTCCAGGCAGGGTGGGTAAAGTCGAATTCTACCCAGGTCGGCACATCATCCTATCAGTCAGGGTGGGTCCGCACAACCAAAAACGGACAGAGGAGTTGGAGCTGGTACCGTTCGTATATCCGTTGACCCATCGATCGGATTTCATTAAGGGCTGGGTGGGATAGATAGACGAGAATTTCCTATCCGCAGGGCAAAACAAAGAATGTCAAAACATATAATGCAAAATACAATTTGCTCGTCTCGTCTGCCGCATCACCCACCTGGTAATAGGGATCAGGTATACCCCCCTCGTCGTAGCCACCTGGGCGAATGAAGGATCTGGTGGGACCTGCCGCTCCCTCCCGCGTCTAAAGGGGATGTCACAGCAGCTCTTCGGATACATAGAACCCTCGCATCAGCCCAATAGCAAACAACTAACTGGGGCAATAGACTCCAGAGCGCCCACTGGCTGGCGCTGTATCGCCCGCCTTGCTTGCTATGCTGCGCCGGTTACCAAACTTGACTTCGAAACGGGTCCATTTCAAAACATTGGAAATGCCGAAGAAGTCATAAACCTACCTGTACGAAACTATTGAATGTATCACCGTATATGATATGGAAGAGTTTCGCATCTCTCCCATCTGGCTGGGGTTTTCCCGGCCGGAGACGAAATAGGACCGGGGGGGAGAGGGGGGGGGGGCTACAAGCCCTCTCCCGTTGCTAATAGTTAGTTTGACCTTTCCCGATGGCCTTAAGCAAGCGGCTTTAACCACTCACTGGGTTGGGTGAAGATATCTCCCGGAGTGATAGGAAGAGGACACTCGACGCTGGCGGGTTATTATCCATTCATCACACCCTTTCGAGATCAAAAGGCGGATAGATATAGGTCTAGCAAATCATCCGATGAAGCAGCAGAGGATATGGGTCCGATTCCCGTTATACGCGATGCGGTTAATGAAAAAGACCGATCCAGCGAGATACGCCCGCATTAAGATCTAAAACTCGTCGTCCACCTCCAGAAAATGTTCGGAACAAAAAACTGACAAGAATACAACGCCGCATTCCCCGAAGATCGAGAAGCAAGAGAAGATCTATTAGGAAAAATCTTTCTCCGAGACAGAATTTTCACAGTTACATCAAATTACAAGCCATACGAAAGTCGCCCCTTTCTCATGGAAATTTACCCATCACAGAGATGCACGGAGGGACAGAACGAGCTTCACATATACCTTTTCCACTCAATCCAGAAACAAGATCGGACGTCATCCCGGTTCGTCTCCATTTCCGTGAAACTATTCCTCAAGCGAGGCAGCCGATAAGTCACCGAAAGATTCGTGTGAATAATTCAATGGGTAACATAACTCGTTCTAAAGTGTCCCGCGGTGATCCAATATCTATTGAAGAGAATTATGTCAGAACCATGGGGAGAAAAGTGAGGAAATATTCCCATATCGAAATATCAGTAAATAAAATAGCGGGAAAATTTCCAGATCACCCGGAAAGAATGTGGAGAAGAACCAAAACAAGATGGTTCCGCCTACTGGAGAAAAAAAAAGGGTGCCGCCTCCTACCAAAATCCTGGTTTTCGCAACAGTTGCGTTCTTCCATGCAAGAAAAAGACTTAGAGAGGATAAATCCCTCTAGATCAGAAGGAGTATGCTTAGGCAGCTTATTCGCCGAGCACAACAAAATGAAGAGAAATTCGTATCATTCCGAATTCTTACTATTATTGAAGAGAAGGAACGGAAAACCCCGGATTCCTACTCGAACAATGAGTCTTATTGTTAATAACGGAAATTTATGTAGCGATTCAACTTATTGTTCTGAATCCCCTTATTGCGATACCAGGAAGATAAGAATCAGAGGAATCGAACTACCTACTCATTACTCGGAGGTCAATCATAGAACACCGAAAGCTGTGGTATCTTATGGACCTGACATAGGTCACATCCCTCACGACATAAGATTGAAAGATCTGAACCTTCCCCTTCGGAGCAGGAACGAACGTGGCCGGAACAACTACTACCTTTGATCGGGGTCGCTCATGGATAGACTTCGTATCTATCCATCTATATATCTATCCGGATATATGGAGATAGATACGATACAGGGATCTATTTCCATCTGTATAGGTATCTAGGTGTAGATATCTATGGATCTGTATAGATATGGATCTATATCTGCATAGATATCTAAATAGATAGATATAGATGTATGGAACATCTATATGTGGATGTAGATATATACCTATCTAGATACGGATATGGATATAGATGTGTATCTGTATATTTCTATATCTGTATCTAGGTACATATATGTAGATGTATCCATATATGTTATGTCCGCCAATGAAAGATTGGATTGGTCAAAATTGAATTGGGGGATATCATGCGAAACGTGCGTGAGAGATCCCCAATTTTGACGAATCCGATGGGGATGGGAGGGGAGAAAAACTGACTCTAAATTGTTCCATTCTCGTTCGGTACGTGGGATTTGATATTGGATAATCGTCTTTCATTTGAATAGTGAGCTCCCCATAGTATTAATTATGGATTAAGTAAGGGTAGAACTAAAGGAGCTTGCCAGGATGCACCCTGCCTGGCTCCAGTAGTTTGTTCCTTTCTCTTCCTGACCCGGTTATTTCGAGAAGACTAAGGGAGAGCCGGACCCGACGAACGAAACCTTACAAAAGCAACTGAAAAGAAAGTGCAGCTGCGCTCTATCCCAGCCAGTGTGAGCGGAAAAGTCAGTTCCACTGGTAGAAGCTCCTGGGACATGCTAGTGTACTATATGACCGCTCGATCCGTCATTGATCAATTCTTACGCGCGTGATTGATATTCTACCTATATGTATGCTCGAAACAGAGAAGCAAGGGAGATACTACTTCCGGTGGAACGGACGGGCTGGCTCCTCCTTATTTCCTTCCTTACACACCTGCCAGCGGGACCTACGCAGGTATCACTTGAACAGCTTGAAATGGCTCTTACCGATTTATAGAAGAAAGGAGTGGAGAGGGGACCTGTTGCGCATTCTATATGGAAGGAAGCTGGATAGGTAGGCTCTCATTGCTGAGAGGCCGGCCCATAGATGAGTTGTTCTGGGTCGATTGTATTGGAATGCAATCCAGGTACGCTGACTCAACTCGAAAGGGGTCAGAATGCAAACAGTTTCTCAAAATGCTTGAGAGAGCACAATCAGAGGAAGATTAGTACTCTCTTATTTCAAACGGGAGTATTCCCCCTTTATAGACAAGTATCGAGCAGCATAGAGTCTAGATATGAGTGCTGGTCCTAACTAGAAGCTGGTACCAGGTAGCATGAAATATAGAATGATCAGCTGCTTGTCAAAGGTATAAGGGCTTATTTCCCTAAAAGGTATAAGCAGCCATCTATCTAGTGTAACCGTCTATCAAGTCTCATTTGAAATTCCGTTCTATCCCTTTCTGGCCGATCTGACCATTTGGATTATACGGCCGTCTATCTATTTTGGACTAAAGGAAAGATTTGTTTACACAGCCAATCTCCAAGGCTGATCTATCTTTCAGGTTCTGAAGCCTACTATCTAATATAGAATTTGAAAAGAATTCTTATGAGAAGGAAGTATTGGCCAAACTGCCCTTTCAGATTCATACAGTCATCTACTTTTATAACACTTGAAATGAAAGGTTTTCTTTCTGGGGAGGTTATTTATCTTATCCTCCTAGAAGGTGAAATCCATTATCCCCCTTTCACCTTTCTTATAATAGGGCAGCAGGATCTACTGCAATTGGAACCAGGCGAAGGGAAGCTGGTACTGCTACTCGATCTGCAACTGGTGGGACCGCCGCTCAAACTCAAACTGGTGGATTTCTTTTTGAACTCCACTTCTGCTGTCACCTTCTCCTCCGCTGTTGTAAAAGCTGCCATATATGCCTTTAGTCTATGCCTTTGTCAATGCCCCCCACTTTCGGAATCAAAGGGGTCTAAATATCGATCTGCAACGGGGGAACGAACTCAATCTCAATCTGGCCCCCGCGGGTGTAAAGAAGCTAGATAGCGAGGAAGTGCTTCGGATAATCTTCAGAGCTACCAATAGAAAGTCTTCGGAGTTTCGCCCCATATATTCCAGCCAGGACCTCCTACTTTTCTCTGCCTCCCGTACCAGCGCGGAGGGATAATTCTTCCCCCTAATGTATGTAGTTGTACAAGCCACGGCAGGAGGCATTTCCACCTTCTTAGATCAAGGTACTTATCAATTATACACACTAGAGCCCCTCAGGCCACAGGCGCACCGAAGGGCCCTATATTCTTTAGGGGCGGAGCCACTCACTATTCATATGGTGAGGACCGGTAGGGGCTCGACTGTCAAGGAGAGGGGTCACTCACTATTCATATGGTGAGGGATTTGACTAAGCCGTATAAATTCACCTTCCACCCACTCGCTATGCTGCGTTCTTTTACCTCGACATCCCAAACCACTTCCCTGCCTGTTAATTGCTTAGAGCAATGTCCAGCTGCCTACCATTATAATTCGGGTCCTTATGCGAGCAAGTGTTTCGCCGTCGTATTCTTTCAATGTGCCCCCCACCTTGCGTTTATCCTCCCCATATAACGCCCTCGCAATTGACGACATACCCCGTTGTGGGTGGGAATAGAGAAATAAGTGGTAGAATAGAGCAAGCTCGTCTCCTCGCTTCGTCGTTCATCAATTCTCAATTACCAGTCTATACAAGGCCACCTTATCACTCTGAAATTGACCAATTTGTACAAGCTTTTCACCTCACTAGAAAGCCATACCACTCTGAGTACCTTCCTTTGCTAGGGGTTAATCTGCTTCTCCCGGATAATGCTGGATGCGCAAGCAGGCTCGACCACTAGGGAGAGGAATAGTCACGAGGAACGATCGAATGGGAGCGAACAGCTAGTAATGGGATACGACCAGCGACCAGTAGGACCTTTGGTGTAGTGGACAACCTTTCCGGATTTGCTTGCTCCGCCTGGCAACCGAACTCTTCAACCTTATTATCTGATCTCCGGTCTGATCTCCGGATTACGCCTTGCCTTGGGATAGTTGGAATAGCCCACTCACCACTTACTCTCTTAAGTGAATGAATGCCCCCCACTATAGAAAGGCCCTACTCTATAATGGGGACCTCTATCTCGCTCAAGTGCCCTACTCTCAACTATAGAAAGGGGTGGGGGAACTCACTGTTGAAAACACGATCACCTTCAAAGCTCCACTATAGAGGTAGGGGTCGTATCTTATCTTTCGGGTGGGGTCGTTAGGCGTAATTACGTAGATAATATCTTGTAGTGCACTTAGTCTTCAATCCCATATCACCTCTATGTGTCCCATCATTACGACCCTAGACCCACCTTAGACACCTATCACACTGAATAATCCATGTGCCTAAAAGATAGCTAGGGGAAACAATAGAAAATGTAGGGGCACCAATGCTCTTAGACCCACCTTGGCCACTCTTACCACCCCAACCACACTCACCCTCGGATCCCACCATCTTGTGCCCTTTGTGACATTAGTGGAACCACTATGAAATAGAGGGGGTGGGTGAAGAAGATTCTGTAGCTCAAGGAGTGCGGGAAAACAATGAATAGATAAAGTGGCTTTTTGTTACAGGTCGAGGGGCGCCTGATGGGTGTGCGGTTAGCGGCCATATGACTCAGAAAGATACAATTACAGCAACTGAACGGAAGAACTGCCTGCGGATAGACCGCAGGGAAATGCCCTGTCATTGGCAGGGGAAGAGAATTAAGATTAGGGTTGGACCTACCAGCAGCTACCCGCATTTCTACACCCCACCCCTAGTCTGTAGGTGGGGGAATCCGTCAATCTCTACCTCAAGCTCTTGCTCACTCTGATGAATGAGATTCCAATTATATACGTAATTTCAGACAATTCTTTCTTTTGATCTTATATATGTGAACAGATTGGCGACCACTGTCAATTCATTACCTTTTGCCAAGTACACTAAGTCCCGCAAATGCCAGCCTTGAACCCGTTGAAAGAAGCCTTCACCATTTTCTTTTGAGATTTCTTTCTTTCTTGATTGAGGAGAGGGCAATCTCACTGTCATCTCCCTTACGGTCAAGCGGCACCTTGCCCTCAGAAGCGCAAGCCCTCCGGACCTTGTGGGTCGAGATTTCAAGGCATGTAGCGTATATAATATCATCAGAAAAAAGATCTATTATATATGTCATTATTGACCGATAAGATGGCGGAGGTTTGAACATATTTCGATGGCGGCCCGGTGGTCGAGAGTTCGGCAGGCTCACCCTACTATTCTTGCCCCACGAGGATGCGCAAGCAGGCTCGACCACTATTTACCCACCCACCCCAATCCCCGGAGGCGGAGGTTACCCTCACCATATGAATAGTGAGCGGTTTCACCCCTTTATCGTCGCTTGAACCTAACTTAGAGGACTCTGATTAGGAATAATCGTGGAAGACTTACATGCCGTATAACCTTTTTTTGTTCACTAGAACCTTTTTTTGTTCACAAAGTTGGGGTTACGACGCTTGCCCTAATAAGCCTCAGTCACACCCTAACCCTTCTACCTCAGAGCCCTCCGTACTCACTTTTCATTTTGGATTTAGTACCTAGGCAGGTCGTTTCCCACCATAGCCATAGGGAGGTACCAGGCCAGGGATGCTTTTAGTTAGTGATGCATTGATTTATGAATTGACTTAGGGAATAAACAAAATAAAGGAAGCCATCCGGGCTACAGAATAAAGCAAGGCCCAGAGCGGCATAGAGCCTCCCACCCCATCAGGACATTAGGGGAAGCGTTAGGTTTGATTCGCCGGTTTTCTCCTTATCCAATGGTTGTTCGCTGCCGTTTCCTCCCGGTTTCGGGGAATAAGCCCAAATCGGGGAAAGCGATCTATCGTAGAACAAGAGCCTGCGGTGCTTATCTAACATATTAGAATGTGACGATTCGCCTTTGGATTGAATATATCACATACAATAGATCGGTTTTGCGGAGATATGTGAATCACGGACAGATCTGTGTTTCGGCATGATAGGTCTAGTCCACGCCGGAGATAGAAAATCCCGAGAATCCTGCTATGCCCGATCTAGCGAGGGGTTGGGTCATTATCCGGAAGGACCCCAAACGAGTCATTATGAGTCATTGTCGAGGGCACTTCGGAACCCTTACCTCCCCATGAACGGGCGGTACACCAAAGGTCCAGCATGGAGCGAAAGACCACCCAAGGAGTAGTGTTCGTGATCAATATATCCTCGATCGTGTGTGTGTACCATTTTCTTTATCACTCCGAACGAACAGCAGAGAATGGGGGAGCTAGGCGGGCGTGTGTAGTGAATTGATTCATTAGCGGAATCGCAACAAATCCCTTATCAGAAATGGCTTATGCTTATCGGGAATGGCTTATAAGGAACCCGTGGCTTATCCGGTGATTCTGGTGTACCGCTGGCTTAATGGCTTAATTGCTTATCAACTGGATGGCTTAATGGCTCATCAAATGGCTCGGCTTAATGGCTTATGGGATTGTGGGCTTATGGGATTGTGGGCTTATGGGATTGTGGGCTTATATATTGATTGATTAAGGAAGGTCACTGCCGGTAAGAGTAATTCATTTTATTACAGAAGCAAGCTTGGAGCTGTTACTAATGACTCAACTACAGGTCAGATAATCTCTTGTGATTAAATACTCATACCTAACTATAACTTAGTCCTTGTCAAATAGTGTTATAGTATTCCATTCCACGTCTACGTATCATATGATGCAGCTATTAATTCAGGGGTATATAGAATTATTCACTTCTATATAGACTAAGAGTTCACAGACTATTTACTAGCCTAATCAGGAAATGACAGAGCTAGAGTAAGTGGAATACAGAAAGTCACGCTGTATCATGCCGTGTCTCGAAGTTGGGTCTATTAATCACATATTCATTGTGTTACATAGTTAGGAACAGCTAGACATCATAAACCTTAACCAGTAGTAACTAGTATGTTTACTCACTATGTAGCATGAACCAATCTACACCTTGGAGTTGCTATACATGGTCAAATGTATGATACAGAGCTCTTTATGAATTACTTCAGCTTCCCCATGAGGTTTATTCCATGAGGTTGGCAGGAGAGTTCTTTCTCTAGTTCTAGTTCTTTCTCTAGTTGTCGACCGATAGGCCCGGTAGGCCCGGTAGGGACTCACTATTCATATGGTGAGGGATTTCTCTAGTAGTAATACATCTAAGGTAAGTCCTCAAGCAAGTTCATTAGGTAAGGCAAGCACTCACTAGGCGGTGTTTGTTCTGAGGGAAGCAACCAACTATGTATTGGTCGTCTTTCTCAAGCAAGCAACAAACAAAGGGCACTCACTAAGCGGTCGTCGTTATCAGGGAAGCACTTACTAGGCGGGGTCGTTCCTCGAGGGTAGAAGCGCACGGGCGTACGAGGCTACAGCGATGATAGGGCTCACTCTATACTAACAATAATAAAGTGAGTTTGTGTTATAGGGCTGGCTCGCAGACAAGGATACAGCGGTGATAGGGCTCGCTTTTAGGGCTCGGGTACACATACAAGTCTACAGTGGTAAGACGGGCGGGCTCTTTACCCTTTAGTCTACATAAGTGCCTAGCAACTAAGGATTCCAGAAGCCAGAAGTAAGCGGGTGGGGCATCAGTAAGTTGGGTGAGGTATGGTTTGTAAATAGAACGAAGAGGGGGTTGGTAAAACTGAAATAAAGCAAGTAAGCATAACTGGCGTTCCTAGGCTGTCCGCTAGTATCTGGGGGTTAAGCCCGCTCGGCCCAATAAAGAGAATAGTGGTACTCCCCTAAGGATTCATGAAGCAAGTGGTTGTTGGTAGCAAAAGTAAAAACATGAATCCAGTGGGCTTTCCTAGGTGCTCCCTCCCTCCATGCAATAAGGCACGCACGGTGTGGGCATCCATTTCTAAGTCCTAAGTTTACTAAGTGCACGGGCAGTAAATATAGGTTGGTGAAGCGGGTGGGTAGTTGTGATTCAAAGTGCCGTCGATCATAGAGCTGTACCGTGTGCCGTACCGTACCGTGCCGTGCCGGGGCTGTTTCGAGGCCGTATGTTGATAACTTGGGTAACTCACATAGAAGCCACTCACTGAAGACAAGCCGTTCACAGAAAGCCATTCACTAACTGCACGAAGCCATTCACTAACTGCACATAGCCTTGTCCCGTACACATAGTTGGAAAAAGCACATAGTCACGTTATTCAACGAGCTAGGCAACTCACTCTATCAACATGTCTAGCCATCCTCTTGTATGGTGCATGGGGAACTCTCTTTCTCGGGTATGTAGTAACGAAGGGGAACTTTTAGATCTCTCTCATTTGTTGTGAACATGGGGAGTCTACTTCGGAACAGCACCTATTGGAACAGGCAAACTATAGTGCAGGTACGCGGGGCAACCCCAGCCGCCTATGTGCCAGGGATCAATCCTCTCCCGGTGGTCGAGCCTGCTTACGCATCCTCTTATTTCATCAAAGCTATACTTCATCGAAGCGTACTCACTATTGGAAAGTACGGAGAATCCCTCACCATCGGAATAGTGAGTGACCCCTCTCCTTGACAGTCGAGCCCCTACCGGTCCTCACCATATGAATAGTGAGTGGCTCCGCCCCTCTCCTTGACAGTCGAGCCCCTACCGGTCCTCACCATATGAATAGTGAGTGGCTCCGCCCCT
>Ga0213496_10000058_pt1 | contig 10933 bp, 7 predicted proteins | sample Lodgepole_Yose_2_FD_150977 | JGI IMG/M metagenome (GOLD analysis project Ga0213496, IMG submission 150977) | Leaf-associated microbial communities from Pinus contorta in Yosemite National Park, California, United States - Lodgepole_Yose_2 | ecosystem: Host-associated > Plants > Phyllosphere >...
AGAAGAAGACCACTATAACATTATAGGGCTATAAGTGGTTCACAGCTATTACATACATTATTCTCATTATTCTCTTTTATTCATTAAAACAATGATTTAAACCTCCAGCACTATTTCCTATAATTTGAATCACATTGTCAATATAATATGGCATCCTTGGTATGAGCATAGACCCCTTTATATGCTTAAGTAGTCTTAACCACAACTCACTCCCAAGCTTGTTAGTGTGAGAATCCCCCATGGTGACTCCAAGGACATATATATTTGTATTTAATTATAAATTGGGCATTGTGTATTTTTTGAATTGTGCATGAAGGGTTTGTTTAACTAATTGTTGGTAGTCCTATCAACATAGATTCATTTTAAACCCAAATCTATCAAGGACCTAGAGGGATCAAATTTCTGAAGGTGTAAATTTATTATTATTTAATGACATCTCATGTATTATTTCCTTCATATTAAATGATAAAAAAAATTACATTCTAAGAAATTAGATCCATCTTGATAGTTTATGATGGATTTATGTTGTTTTTTTAGACATTGTCATGTACATTTTTTTTTTGTTACAGTGGAATCAGCAACTGGAGCAGCCTCGCAACTCGCGTTACAAGGGGTCGATTTTGACTGCTACCTCTATAACCACTGGGAACTGCGCCTGCCCCTCTTCATAGCGTCGGGTTAGTCCGTGGGAATTGAACTCGTGATCTTCAGTACGTAGCCCGCCTTTCTAACGGACTTCACCGCGTTTCAATTGCCAACTTGCATGCCCCCGTGGGTCTTCATTGTCATGTACATATGTACATATGTAGTTATTTATTTATTTTTATTTTTATTGTCATGGACATATGAAGATATATAGTTATTTATTTTTGTTGTCATAATGGGTTGTATAGCACATCGTTACTCTCTGTGTAATCACTATGAATATAGTCCATTTTTTAGTTCCTTTTTAACTATTAAAAACAATATTGTTTTTTAGTCTCATTAGTAACTATTGAGCTTAAACAAGCCTTCCTTACTTTTATTACTAATAATCTAAATAAGAAAACATTTTTTTTCTACTTTCATGACCAACTCATAATCAAAGGTAAATCTTTATTATTATTATTATTATGTAAAATTGACAATATTTTCTAATTCTAACTCAAAAACATAAATCTAAATTTACTTTACATATGACTTGTAGTTTCTTTACTCTAAAAATGACTTTGATTTTTTAATTTTTCTGAATGGAGTATCTTTTTTATTTCATTTTTAATATAATATAACATCCCCCCATACTGGGTTATAAAGTGCCTCTTAACATAATGATGCATCATATTAACTTAAGTATAAGATAGATGTGTGGATGGAGTGTTGTGTAAGCACTTTCAAATAATAGAGTGTATATATATGATTTTTGCATGGTTGAGTAGAAGTGTTATGTAGATGCAATTCAAGCATAAAACTTCAATCGACAGTATGGATCAGAGTAATTTTTTCCTCTACTCTTACATTAGATGTGTCATAAATAGAAGATAAACTCAACTTCAAAACAAATATGGAATTCTTATGTTAAATAGAGATATTTCTATATAATTGGCATTACAAAAAAGCAGTTGAGCAATGAACCGAGTATGCAATAGAGCCATCCTCTCATGCATACTGGTCATTAGTAGTTGATAAACTTTTCACTCAGATTATATCATTAACAAAGAACATTCTTGATGATGGACATTAGTAATTGGTTCAAAATGACGATATAATATAAATGGATGTAATAGCTCTAGAAATCTCCCCACCCAATGAAATTTCGTACATAAATCTCAAATATGAAATAAAGAACCAATTATCTTATCTACATAAAAACTCTTGTTGCTGGAAATGGGCAAGCATAGTGGATTATCTCTAAATGGGCACTCATTTGAAATTGCACATACCATTAGAAGCTTTTGGAATTGGCCTTCATTGAGAATGGAGACATTGTATCCATTCCAAGAACAAAGATCTTTGTACATGACAAAAAAATAAAGATTAGAAGTTAAATTCCATAGAGAATCCATGATGGCAAAGCGGGTGGGCTATAAGATTCTCATTTATAAATTAGTTGGAGGAAAAAAATCTACTTTTGAATTAATGAAGACCCCTAAATTAAAAACAAAATAAGCATGATGAGCACTTTCCCATTGATGACATGACCAAGGCAAGCAACCCTATTGTATATATCTAGTGAAAGAGTAGAAGGCAAAGCGATGGGGAAAAAAGGATCCAAATTTGTATGATGAATTTAATGGCGGATAGAGATAGATGCTCTTTATATGTTTGAGAGTGGGTTATTTTCCTTTGTTAAGGTTTTTCCCACTATAAACACATATATACTATTTATGGCTAAAATTTTAGCTTACAAATATTTGATATGCATTTATTTTAGATTAATTTATACTATTATTATAACAAAATTACTTTTCTCTCTCTCTCTCTCTCTCTCTCTCTCTCTCTATATATATATATATATATATATATGAAATGTCTTTGGCTAAATACTTGAGAAGTTGCTAAGACAAGTTGTAAAAAAAGAAATTGCGTATTGAATTAATTGTAAGGATTTCATCCGATATCTATTATGAAAGAAAATGCATGTAAATTGTGTATAAAATGTATGTACATGGAATCCAATGTATCAACAAGTGAAAGGAATGAACATAAGTGTCTCGCACCAAAAATCATATGGAACAAATCTTACATAACTAATCTAATGTGAATCAATAAAGTGAAGTGAAAAATTACCATGTAATTTTCAAGTTTGCAATTACTCCCATGAAACATGGAAGAATTTGGAAATCCTAACTCGAAAGTCACCATACATGAAGAAGATGTTTTTATGTCAAGATAGATACTCATATTAATGACTTGAAGGAGATGTTTTTATGTTAAGAGAGATAGCATATTAGTGGCTTGAATTATTAGTGTTGTTTTATTATTATAAATTTTGAATTAATCTAAAACACTAAATGTTGCTACATTAAGTTAAGACACCTGCAAATATTCCCTTTGAATTACCTTAGAATTAAGAACAAAACAACAAGAGTTTCATCCAAGTATTTCTTATTCATCATTTGCAAAATTCATTACCAAAATTTATTGGGAAGTGAAAATAAAAGGATTAAATCATGATTCCAATTTGAGTGAATCTAATTTATCTCCTAATCAAAATCTCCACTACTTGGAATACGTAAAGGTATAACAACTACTTTGGAAAAGGAAAAATGTATAACATCCGTGAAATAATGATGGGTATGTTAGATTTTGGAGGTACTAGCAAACATTTTAATCTATTGAACATAAAGTATGATATAAAAGATTTTAGGTTAGGCATGCCAAAATCCAACACTACTTTATATAATGTGTAGCTACATAATCATATACAGTTTCACTTATTGTTATTGATGAACTAATCTAAAAACTAAATGTTGCTACATTAAGTTAAGACACCGGCCAATATTTCCTTTGAATTACCTTACAATTAAGAACAAAACAACAAGAGTTTCATCCAAGTATTTCTTATTCATCATTTGCAAAATTCATTACCAAAATTTATTGGAAAGTGAAAAGAAAAGAATTAAACCATAACTCAAATTTGAGTGAATCTAATTTATCTCCTAATGAAAATCTCCACTACTTGGCATACATAAAGGTATGACACACTACTTTGGAAAAGGAAAAATGTATAACATCCATGAAATAATGATGGGTATGTTAGATTTTAGAGGTACTAGCAAACATTCCAATCTATTGAACATAAAGTATGATAAAAAGATTTTAGGTTAGGCATGTCAAAATCCAACACTACTTTATATGATGTATAGTTACATAATTATATATAGTTTCACTTATTGTTATTGATGAAAGCTCTATATCAACAATCTTTGCTTGGGTGTACGTCCATCACCAAGTCTAGGTCACAATGGTCTTGTGGCTAACCTTTAATTGCAATATCCACATGTTACAATGGACTTGTTCGTGACATTTCAAATCATGATCCATCTCATTGCAAAGCTAACCACTCCATCCCTTTCGATGTCTTACACAATTTGATATTTTTTATCAATACATTGTAATTGCAACATTTTGTAAACCTCCCCAACCCTAACTTGATATACAAGGCTTTAAGAATTGAGAGATGATTACAATTTAGATGTGATATACTCCATGTATTTGTCACATTGAATTTTTTGCAATATTATTATAAACTAATAAAAACAATTATGAATATGTACAATTTAGAGGTGATATATTCCATATATATGTCACATTGAAAATTCTGCGATGCAATTTTAAGATATAAAAATAAAAACTCATAAAAGACCTGCAACGTTTACAATTTCAGGTCCATATAAAATAAAACATATAATTACACCTAAATATCAGATTTATACATATTTCATATAATTGTTGTCCAATATATCTTCAAATATTTTTCTTATTCAAAACATAAATTTATTTATCCAATCTAATACCACTGCTTTCAATACCATCTTCAAATATTCCACATGTTTATACTAAACCTTATATCTATTTGTTATTTTCACAATATTCACTGTACATATTCAAAAACTTTGGAAAGTTATGCACTTTTTGTGTTTTCATGTTGTTTTTTAATGTTGTCATGTTAAAATAGCTATTTTATAAGGATAAATTTAAAAATAATAATAATGATAATGATGTATAAATATTTGATATTTAATTTATGGATTTGTAATAAATATCTTGTCTTAATAATAAAATAAAATATATTGACGCATTACACCATTATGTATGAAAATTAAAAGAATTTAAACAATTCACTTTTACCATTTGTTTTTAAAACATTTTTTTGTGGAGAAATGACCACTGCAACTTGTAGCTATTTTAAAAGAGTAATTAGAGAATCTGATAATTGAATTAATTGAATTGCCGATATGTAATGCCAGAACTTCATTCATATTATAATTTATGCCAGTGAAGTGTATATATTGTAGATTCATTAAAGGAAAATACAGGACAAGCTGAACTTTTAGCTATTCGATTCAATGCAAAATTGTAATTCAGAACCCGAAGCACCAAAATAACAATAGAGTTTTGAAAGTTAAACTATTTTCAGAAAACCTGTATCTAAACACTTGGATTTATATCCACAGGCAGACATTGCCCTTTGAAAAAAATTACCAAAAGCTTTGAAGTAATGGAGGCTGCTGATCAACATTTTTTCTTGTATCTCGGATATTCCCCATGCCTTGAACATTAATCCCATAAAGACTTCAATTTAAGAAGCTAAAGGGTGGAAAATTTTCCTTTCCATTGGTGGCATTGAAAAATGCCGTTGGAAGATTATGGGGCAGACATCAATAGATATTGATTATCAATGCCCAAAGGGAAGAGGGAGGAGCTACAATGAGGCAATTGTCAGTAAATAATGCAATATAATAAAATGAAATTACAAAACAATTCATGCGATAAAAGATAATAAAGATGAAGCACATATAGTATCAACCAGAGACACTTACTAATTTAGTTGTGCTGGAAAATTGTAGCGCAACTAGCTAAGCACAGAACCAATAACAAAAGAGTGCACCTTAGGATCTTGACATTAAAAAAATGCAATTGAGGAACCATGCTGCTCTTCTTTGTATGATTCTTCTTCGGAGAGTTGAACCCATCCTCGAACGTCTTAGAATGCCGGCAAGATCCCATGTTCCTTAAAGGCACCTTGAACGATCTTTTGTAACATGTGTAGTAAAGAAAAGCAATTCATCGTGTTAGACAAATGTTATGGCAGTGCTAAGTATAGCAATGCATAACAAATTAAACAGTATCCTGCAAACTCAAAATGTCTCTCATTTAATAAATTCTGCTACATTAGATTGAAATACTTCACAATGTGTCATTTAACCTTCTAAGCTAGAGGAAAACCTATAATTTTATCTTAATTATTCCCACTGATTCTTCACAGACTTCATTCGCAGATTACATCTCATTGATCCAATTTTAATTGTTGACTAAATGGATGAAGATTTGTTTGCTAGACATCTGGTAATTGGTAATATTGAGTATCAATCAGCCATATATAGTAAATTATAAATCATCTGCAAATTCTGAATAAATCTGACAAACTGAATGCTGCCAGTGTACCTGTCAGTAATTCCTTTAAATTACCTTGGAAGGTAAGTTAAGAACAGGCAAAGACAGAGTTTCTCTGATTATTTCTCTTATTCATCATTAACTGAATTCATTACCAAAATTTACTGGGGAAGTGAAAATAAAAAAATGAACCATGACTGGAAATTCAACTTAATTTGATTTATGTGGTAGTGGTAACCTGAATTATCCAGTAAGAAAGGTATTGCAAAACACATTTGGAAAAAAAAAATTAAAAACATGAGAACATCCATGAAATAGTAGAGATGGGTATGTTTAAATCAGAGGTAACTGCAAACATTCTAATTAGCTGGACGTAGAGTATGAAAAAATTTGTGTTATGCATGCCAAAATATGGCAAGAATCCAGCAGGAACCCAGATGGAGGAGTCGCAACGACTCCAAAAACCATCAAAGTTTCATAGAAAAATACAGGCACAGGATGGCTATCGGACAAAGCAAAAATGCCAGAACTCGAACCGATTTCAAATGCAAAGGAATACAGGATAAGAATGATTGGTCTCTCCAACAGCCCAATAATAGATGCCAGTAATCATAGGCAAGATATAATAATGACCAGATAGGACCAATGAGCGTTAACAATTTGGACAAACATTCAAGCTGTGTTTGGCGACATAGGGCAATCATGATTGATCAGGAAGACAGTTCCATGAGAGCAGAGGAATACAGAATGTAATGGCTCGTCAGTCAAACAGCCCCATAACAGATACTAGTAACTGGAGGAAAGAGATGATTACTGGATACAAGAAGCAGAAACAATTTCCACAAAAATTCAAGATTTGTTTGGAGACACATGACAAGGATTATTGATGAGGCCAGCAGTTCCATGAGAAGAAAGGTTTAAAATCCATGGACATGACCTCGCAACACGTATACAACACAAGGTGTCCATATTGCCTGTCCTGGCAGGACATGAGAAGCTCTCAATTTAGTGTCTGCTTATTTAAGAATTTAGTCAGTTCAGTGCAGTCAATATTTTTTAATGTTAGAATTGTAGCCACATGAGTAGGAGTAGTACTTATGTATGCGATTAGTTACTCTGATAATATCAATATCCTATCAGAATGCACATGTGACAAGAATTGCATGATGGGATAGTGTACCATATTACAGAAGTAAAATATACAAGAGATAAAAATATAGATATAAATTCCTTACAAGTAATGAACAAGATAAATAATTCAAGCATTACCTGCAACATTGAGCATCCCCTCATCATCATTCCATGTGTAGAAGCATGGAGGCCATTTTATAGATGTGAATCAGATACTTGCTAACAGCCATAAAGTATCATTTTTGGAACCGTCTTTGAAGCTCCAAAGACTTGCCAAAACCACTTTAAAGCTTATCACGCAGCGGAAGACATGGATCATTGTCTCACAAAGCTGTTGCAACATTGTTCCATCAGGGTCCACAATAGATAAAATACACAATTCATGCTATGAGTACAGAACTATAGAGTGCCTGCAAAAGAGCTTGCAAGCAGAAAATAAAACATCTAATTACTACCTTGAGTTGAACATCCATTATGATTCCATGAATCTGGACAAATACTTATCGGATGTGAGCATGAAACTGGAATGTACCACATGAAAATCCAACAGAACTATAGAGTTCCTGGAAAAGAGCTTTGTAAACAGAAAAAAGAACATCTAATTACTACCTTCAGTTGAACATCCATCCTGATTCCATGAATTTGGACAGATACTTCTTAGCGGATGTGAGTATGAAACATGTTGAAAGCCCCTTTTGCATCTTTAGTCTTAGTCTTCTTTGAGGCATCGGGAGCCCCAAAAACTTGCCAAAACCTGAGTGTTTCATCTGCTGCAGCTGATGCAACTGTGTACCCATCAGGACCCTGAAGAAGTAGATCAATGGTAAGGGTCGTTAGGACAAATTTAAAGGGAAAACATGGATGCATGCACGAGTACTCGTAAAAAGCATGAATTTTCATACCTGTGCCATATGAAGAACTCTAGCAGTATGCCCTGTAAGTTCAGTAATTTTCACCATGGATGGGTATTTCCATAAGGTTAACTGGTTCTGATTTGGCCCATGCGAACTCAATAGCTCACGCTCATGTCTATTCCACAGCAATGAAGAGACTTGGGAATGGGTGTCGACGGTATTCAGGCAGGCACCTGTTTGAGTGTTCCAAAACTTTATACAACCGTCTGAACTCCCTCCACCAGATGCCAAAAGATTGTTCTGGAAGGGGCACCATGCCAAGGCCTTGACTGCCGCACAATGTTCATCTAATTGGTGGAAGTATTGAGAGGAAGGATTATGGGATGCCATGCTCTTGTCCCAAATGTAGAGTAGATTGTCATTTCCCCCACTTGCAAGTTGTTGGCCAGAAGGAGACCATTTCAATCCACAAACCTCCTGGGTATGTCCTCTGTATGTTTGAACAATGTGGTCACGGATGCGAACATCATGATTGATTATAATCCCATCCAGCCCTCCTGTGGTGAGAATAGGACCATTCCAAGCAAGTGCACCAACACGTTCATGATGACCTTTCAAGGCTCTTAGCTGCAATTGTATCATGTCAAATTTAGCGATTGCCATTATATTAGAATGAGAAAACCTTGGAAGAGATAAACAGGTTTTATTTACCCTTTTATTAGATTGCGAGTCCCATAACTGTACAACAGAATTATTCAACCCAACGGCAATTTGCGTCCCATCGAGTGCCCAACTAAGGCTGGTAACGGGACCCTCTTCTTCATCTGCATTCAGAAGCTCAGATATAGAGCTATCAGAAGCATGCCACAAGTATACAGTGTTGTTCAGGGCTATGGACAAAACATTGGTGGAACTCCAATCCAATAGATTCAAGTAATAATCATCCAGAAGGTCGGGCGCATCCAGGGTTCTATCTGCAGACTGCAATCAACATGGATAAGTTAAATTACAATGGTCCTCAGATAGGCATATCCAGTGTCCTCAAATACTATGTAGTTTCTCTGGTGTCCGAAGAGTATATCAATGGTTTAAAAAAAAAGAAATGTGATCATGGCTTTGTTTGCAAAGGGGTACTTTTCCTGTACTCAAATGATTTCTAACATCATTCTGTTATAAAAAATAAAAAATTAAGAAATTGGAATGGGTATGGTAGCGATTTCAGCGGTACAAATGAAAAAGAAAAAAAATTCTCTGTAACACACATTCCTCCATATGGGATAATGCTGTAATTGAAAATAGGATCAAGGGCTTTGATTCAATAACGAGTAAACATCAATGGTACTCAGGATTTGAGTATGGAATATCTAGTGAAAATGACTGTAAAAAAATATGAAATCCAGGCCTACCTGAGGAATATATGTGCGTGCTCTTCTAGAAATAGGGAGATTAGCCAGAACATTTTCTTGTGAAGCCTGGGAAACAGTCGATGATGATTTTCCATTGAAAGAAAGAATTCTGTAATTGTTATCAGCAGCACCGGCATTCTTCAATAAAGTGGCTGCCATCTCCTTCTTGTATGCTTTTCTGGAAGGGGAGGGGGATGGGGAGAGGGCATGGGTATCGTCATTGTCCTTTTGCTTCTGCGTGACCATGAATCTAGCTACCTCCAAATCGATGGATCTTCTTGCCGGGATAAATCTGTCGCTCTGTGATGGCAAAAACAATAAAACCAAATCTTGATTCACACTTCCAACTGAACGTACCAAAAAAGGGTATCCACTTAGAAATTGTTCGATAGTTAAGCAGGGAGGCTGATAACCTGTTGCCCCCTAGCCACATTTCACTGTAATAAACCCAATTGGGGGAATTGCATGTTTGCAGCATAGAAATTATCTGTAAAAGAGGAGAGAATGCATACGCTGCGTTTATTCATTGAAGCACCCTGTTTCTGCAAAGGACGGAGACATCGCTTCCCCGTGGAAGGACTGCTGGAATTCATTGAACTGCAAGACGATTTCATTACTCCTACTCTAGCAAAATAACCAGACAAAACACAATGTATGACAAACAATCAATGGGCCTAAATTTAAACTCGCAAAACAAAACAAAAAAATCAATAGTTGCAAACGAATTTGGGTTCCTCAAAGAATGAGGATGTCTTGTTCTGCAAATCATTAAAAAAAAAAGGCAGTAGTTCCAGATGAATTCCAAGACGTCTGGTTAACGTCAGCGCGCGAGCCAAGTATCAGAAGCCCATGGTATCCTCTTGGCGTTCTCCTTGCCCCAGAGCAAAGCTACCTGCACAATCAGACAAACCAGGACAATTGATGCTGGCAGGAGGATGAGAGCAACTGTGAATTGATAGTAGCTAGTTTTAGTTTTAGGCCAGTGGTCATATAGCCAAACTAGGATCTAGGATTTGCATTATTTGCGCTTCACAAGCCAAACATTAATATTTGTTTAGGGTAATTATTGTTGGGAAAAACTGTTTTTTCCAATAACATTTCTTCATGTTATTTGTGCCAGTGACATCCAGATACTCCTCGCCTAAAAACGGTGCAAGAAAAAAGGCTTCACAACGCTGCCTAGAGGCAACGTATTTCCTTAAGTGGCTTAGTGAGTGCTGTACGTTGCCTAGAGGCAGGGTACTTGCATTTCACAAGCCAAACATTAATATTTAATAATAATTTTCTAGGGTAATTATTGTTGGAAACCTTAATGTGTGAGGGGAAAAAACTGTTTTATCTGCGGGATTTCTTCTTCAAATTTCACCATCTGCGGGAATAATTCATATTCGCCAATGACTATTTTCATTGCATATGAAAACTATAATTACGATACATTTGACTATT